>Ga0182027_10000121_pt1 | contig 121882 bp, 98 predicted proteins | sample 712E1DmetaG_FD_121300 | JGI IMG/M metagenome (GOLD analysis project Ga0182027, IMG submission 121300) | Permafrost microbial communities from Stordalen Mire, Sweden - 712E1D metaG (Illumina Assembly) | ecosystem: Environmental > Terrestrial > Soil > Wetlands > Permafrost | place: Sweden...
GCGGAACGACTGTAGCTCTAAAGATAGGCGCTGAGGCCGATTCTGTATTTAAAACATTGGTGGCCGAAGGGGATAAAACCGGCCCCCTTGTTTTCTGCGTGCCTACAACGGAAGAACTTAATTTAAAAAAGGCTGCGCTTGTTTCCGGAAACAAGAAGGTAGAACTTATTAAAGTTAAGGACCTGCTTATGTTAACGGGTTATATAAGAGGCGGGTGCTCTCCTATTGGGATGAAAAAAAAATTCCCCACGTTTATTGATGAAACCGCACAACTGTTTAATGAGATTTATGTGAGTGCCGGAATGCGTGGGATGCAGGTAAAAGTTTCCCCCACTGATCTTGCCCCTTTAATAGAAGCACCTTTCAGCGACCTTATTTAACAATAAATCCGGAAAGTAATTCGAAGGACTATGCCTCTTCGACCTTGAGTTTAATGTATTCATCTTTTTTCTTCGCAGGTCTTTCATATAATACGGTCAGATCTTTATAACAATTTGCAAGGTTGTAAGGCACCTGATCCCATTTAAATCTCCATGTCCAGTTTCCCCCTAAAGTACCGGGAAAATTCATTCTTGCATCGCCATTGAGGTTTAATATGTCCTGCATAGGAATTACCACAGTATCTGCAGTAGATCTGTATGCAGCCCGAATTAGCTCAAAAGTAATGTCTTCGCCGTAATAATTAAGATATTTCTGGGCGTGGGAATAAATATCACTCCCTTTATATCTTTCTTTTTCGAAATAGCCGCGGGTAGTATCATTATCATGGGAACCCGTATACACTACGGAATTAAATGGAATATTATGAGGGAGAAATTTTGTTTCCATATCAGTACCGAAAGCAAACTGAAGAATCTTCATGCCCGGAAATTCAAATTTGTCTCTTAAATCAGCGACTGATTTTGTAATCACTCCAAGATCCTCGGCCATGATAGGAAGTTTGCCGAGATATTTTTCAATAATGCTGAATAGTTTTGCTCCCGGTCCTTTAACCCATCTTCCTTTAATTGCATTTTCAGCATCTCCCGGAATTTCCCAGTAAGCTTCAAACCCACGGAAATGATCAATCCTAATTATATCCACAAGACCTAAAAGTTTTACAATTCTCCTTCTCCACCAAAGGAAATCATCTTTTTCCATTTCCTTCCAGTTGAAAAGTGGGTTACCCCATAACTGTCCGGTAACACTGAAGTAGTCAGGTGGAACACCTGCAACGCTCAATAATTTTCCATCTTTATCAACAGAATAATATTCCTTCTGAGACCATACATCCGAGCTATCAAATGCAACAAATATTGGAATATCGCCTATAATTTTAATTCCCTTTTTATTCGCATAAGATCTTAATTCTTTCCACTGCTTTTCAAAAACATATTGAACAAAGTTATAAAAATATATCTGGTCAGATAATTTTTCCTTCCACTCTTTTATAACCTTAGGTTTACGTACAACAAGATCCCTTTCCCACTTTGTCCATTCCTCACCGTCATGATGATTCTTTAATGCCATGAATAATGAGAAATCTTCTAACCAATCTTTGTTATCTTTAATAAAAGCAGAGTATTCTTTTTCCAATCCTTTCTTATCTAATTTAAAGTTCTCAAATGCTTTCTTATTAAGTGAGCTCTTATAATCTATAACATCGCCAAACTCAATTTTGTGAGGATCAAAAGAAGGTGGATTACTTATATCTTCATCAGCGAGGAACCCATAATCACGGAGTTTTTCAGGACTGATAATAAATGGGTTTCCGGCAAAAGCAGAAAAACATTGATAGGGCGAATCGCCATATCCTGTAGGTCCAAGCGGGAACACCTGCCATAGTTTTTGTCCGGCAGATTCAAGGAAATTAACAAAATTGTAAGCTTCATAACCCAAATCTCCAATTCCGAATTTTCCCGGAAGAGAGGTAGGGTGTAATAATATTCCGGCGCTTCTTTGAAATCTCATAATTATCCTTTACAATTTGATAATTAAAAATATAGAAAGGAAGACTAATATGGAAGGAAGGAATCTGATGAAATAAAAAACCGTCTGACCTCAAATGAAGCCAGACGGAAAAATATAAGAAACAAATATTATAAATTGGCTGTAACACCAACAGAGGCATATGGGAAATATCCAACTCTTAACTGAAGAGCCCATTTGGGACTGAACCAATAGTTAAATCCTGCCTGTGCGCTTAAAAATATATCGCTTGCAGATGCTGAAGATGGGGAATAGGGTCCAGCTGTTCCATTCCACGACCATGAAACCGTACCAATTCTATAACCTATTGATATTCCAGCAAAGGGATCAAACTTTTCGCCTGGAGTAAAATGCCAATTACCCTGTGCGGCAATAACTATATATGTATAACTCCATTTCCCTGAATTATAATAATAATAATCCTCACTGGTGGAGGAATAAGCGGCGAAAAGACCAGCCTGTATGTTTCTTTCAAAATTCAGAAAATTATATTCGGCAGAAATCGGTATTGCACCTGTACCTGACAATCCACCACCACCGAAACCGACACTTAGACTTCCGGTGTTTTTACCAACTTCATATTGAGAGTAGGATGTTGTGCTAAGAAATAACACAAATAAAACCAACAAAAATGTAAACAACACATGTTTCATAACAGTTTCCTTATTTTTAATTATTACACTGATTAATTTAATAATTTTCTGTTTAAACTACATATATTTTATAAAAATTATTCTTAATAAGAGAAGTAATGATTATTAAACAATAAAATCTTTTTCTCCCTTTATTTTTTATTAAACGTGATTTAAATAAAACAATTTCTTTAATTTTAAATGTGTCTTAATGCATAGGAAATACAAGTAAATTGTTTTAAAGAAAAAAGCTCCTTACATTTTATAAAGAGCTCTTTTGGGTTTCAAATAAATGATTCGATTAATGCGCTGCGACTGTTAAATTAGCATTTTGTAATTTCTCAAGAGCTTGTTTAATATCTGCTATTATATCATTCACATTTTCAATACCGACAGAAAACCTTACAAGACCTTCCGTTATTCCGGCTAAAGCCCTCGCCTCTTTTCCCATAGAGAAGTGAGTCATGCTCGCCGGATGCTGGATCAGAGATTCAACCCCTCCAAGACTAACGGCAAGTTGACTTAGTTTTACAGAATTCATAAGAATCTGGCCTGCTTCAAATCCACCCTCTAATTCGAAGGTTATCATTCCACCGTGTCCTTTATGCTGCTTTAATCCGAGTTCGTATTGGGGATGGCTCTTTAACCCAGGGTATATTACACTTTTTATAAGAGGATGTTTCTCAAGATATTCTGCTATTCTCTGAGCATTCTCACAATGCCTCTGCATCCGGAGACTTAATGTTTTGATACCCCTGTGAACAAGAAAGGAATTAAACGGGTCAATAACTCCGCCTAATTGATTTAAGACTTTTCTGAAGCGCACATATCTTTCCTCATCTTTTACTACAATAATTCCTCCGACTACATCAGCATGCCCGTTCAGGAATTTTGTGAGACTATGAAGAACCACATCGGCCCCTAATTCAATGGGTCGTTGAAGCGCAGGACTCATAAAAGTATTGTCTACAACGGTTACGGCATTATTTCCCTTTGCCAAATCTGAAATTGCCCGAATATCTGAAATAGATAATGTCGGGTTCCCGGGACTTTCAACATAAATAACTTTGGTGTTTGGTTTTATTGCTTTTCTAACTGCATCAATATCAGAAGTATCAACGAAATTGCATTCTATTCCAAACCTTTTAAATATTGTATTTAATAATGTTGTAGTTGGTCCGTACACAGCACTCGAACAAACAACATGGTCTCCCTGTGAAACAAGTGCTGTAAAAACCGTATTTATTGCTGCCATCCCGCTTGCGCATCCCAGCCCTTTATACCCACCTTCAAGTTCTGCAATACTGTTTTCCAGGGCTTCTACAGTAGGGTTGGCCATCCTTGTATAGATATAACCTTTTTCTTCTCCCGCAAACAGCATAGCCCCATGATGAGCTGATTTGAATTTGAATGTCGATGTTTGGTATATAGGGGGAACTACTGCACCGTATTCATTTTCCTCTATGCCTGAATGAACACACTTTGTATCAAAAGATGAATCACTTTTTTTCATAAACTTCCGCCTGTAATAGATTAAAGAACGATAATTATTAAATTAGTCAACAACAAAAAATAGAATTAATCTCCCTAAGGAAACAGGAATAAATTTTATCTCAAATTTGCTGATTCAGTTTAAAAATTAATCAATTGACTGTAATTTAAAGACTCAGATTAACAAGTTTTGAAGAAACTCCGGGCAACACTGCAACTTTCCTTGCCAGTTCTTCTTTTTGTTCGTCAGTTCCATAAAGCTCTAAAATAAGAAGTCCCTCATCAGTACAATTTTCCATTACGCCGTCATGTATCCCAAGACGTGTTTTGATTATACATCCCCAAGCAGTTAATACCTGCTGAACTTTTACAGCTGTCTCTTTTCTTTTCCCGACTAATATTAAAAGAATTGTTTTGGCCATTATTTTACCTTTATTTCTTGCTATGTAAAAATAATCAAAATACTTTCAACAAATAAGATAAATTCGCAATAAAGAGTGTAATACAGATTCTTTGTTTTTAGAATTAATCGGTATTTTTTACGGGTAAATATTTTGATTATAATTAATAATTGTTATTTAAAAACAATTAATAATTGATTTTCTTTGTTTATTTTCTGATTAGAATTAACAGAAATTATATAACCATTATATCTTTTGTATGAATATAGCTTTTATTTCTTCCGAGGCGGTTCCTTTTATTAAAACAGGCGGCCTTGCTGATGTTGCGGGTTTTTTCCCCCAAATACTCGAAAAACTAGGTTGCAAAGTGAAGGTTTTTCTCCCTCTTTATTCTTCCATCAATCAAAAAGATTTCTCTCTAACACGACGTACTGATATAGGAGAAATAAATATTACTATAGCAGACAAATCACATATTGTTAATCTATATCAATCAGTTTTACCGGGATCTACTGTCGAAGTTAATTTTATCGATTGCCCCTATTATTTCAACAGATTAAGCGTTTACACAAATGATCCGGATGAGGATCAGCGATTCATTCTTTTTTCAAAAGGGATAATGGAATTTTTAATAAAATTAAACTGGTCACCCGATGTTATTCATTGTAACGATTGGCAGTCGGGTCTGATCCCAATTTATATTAAGGATAATTATAAACATCACCAGGTTTTTGCTAAAACAAAAACGCTCTTTACAATTCATAATATAGGATACCAGGGCAAATTTCCATATTCTGCTCTGGTCAATGCTAATTTGAATCATAACTATTTTTTCACAGAAGGCCCTGTAGTTACCGACAATAATTTTTCATTTCTTAAAACCGGGATCTGGTTCTCTGATATTATAACTACTGTCAGCGAAACTTATGCAAAAGAGATTCTTACTCCGGAATTTGGCTCTGGTCTTGAAAATATTCTTTTATTCAGAAAAGACTCTCTTTACGGAATTTTAAACGGAGTGGATTATTCATTATGGAACCCGGAAACAGACAGTTATATCCCTTTTAATTATTCACGAGACAATATTTTAGGAAAATTAAAGAATAAAAAATATCTTCTTGAGCGTTTTAACCTGAATTTTAGTGTGAATATTCCATTAATCGGAATAATTTCAAGGTTTGCAAGCCAAAAAGGTTTTGATATTTTCGCTGAGGCTGTCCCTGATCTTATGCTCCTGAATGCTCAGTGGATAATCCTTGGTAGCGGAGAAGAAAAATATGAATCGTTATTTAAAACAATCGCTGGATATTATCCAAGGAAAGTTGTTTCCAATATAGGTTTCAATGAAGAACTTTCTCATCTTGTTGAGGCTGGCTCTGATATATTCCTAATGCCTTCTCATTATGAACCGTGCGGGCTCAACCAGATATATAGCCTTAAATATGGAACAGTCCCAGTTGTCCGCAAAACAGGTGGACTAGCTGATACAGTAAGGGATTGGGATGAATTAAGATATTCCGGCAATAACAACGGCAATGGATTTTCTTTTTTTGAATATTCCGCTCATGCGCTTAAACTATCTGTCAGAAGGGCCGTTGATACCTTTCAACATAAAGATACCTGGGAGAAAATTCAACTTAATGGAATGAGAGATGAATTTTCAGGGAACAATTCGGCTGTAAAATATCTTAAACTTTACGAAAAACTTTGTGAAGACCCTAATTAAAAATAATACCCGATAGAAAAATAAAAGAATACCTCTCCCCAGCTTATCGGGTTACCGGGAAGGTTTTTCCTGAATAAAAAGCTCCTTCCTACTGAAAAATCTGCCGGGCCAATTGGTGTATTAAATGACAGAGATGTTCCTATTCCATGCCTGAGGTCCTTAAACCTTATCTGATCCTGAAACTCCCATACGGAACCAAGATCATATCTCAATTTGAAATATGTGTCAAAAAATATTACAACTGGAAATTTGTACCGGTATTCCAGGGATGCTAAAAAAATCTGTCGGCCCCTGTACTCATTTTCTCTCATTCCGAAGAATGAATTTTGACCTCCGATCGAATAAAGATCTGTAACAGGCAAAGTCTTATCACCAAACCCCATCATTATTCTTGGAGAAAAGGTATGATTATTATTCAGAGTAAAATAACTTTTGTAGTCGAATCCAAAATTAAGGAAACCCACTTCTCCTCCCAGAATTGTCTGGGCGGTTTCATATGATCCGTAAAAATATATCCCCTTTTCCGGATATGGATATTTATCCTGTGTATCTATTGTAGAACTGACTTTAAGGCTTACAACCTTAATTTTAAAGGGGTTAAATAATTGATTTTGAATGTTACTGATTGTCTGATACTCATATTTGCCGGTAAATATCAGATTTCCAAATCTTTGAACCTGAGAACCTAAAGATATTGAAGCCCCATAAAACGTCTGCCTGTATTCTCCGGCGATTGATCTCGAAAAGTCATCATAGGAACTGGAAGGGTCATCAACGTATGAATAATCATCATCAAATTTATAATAGGCATTTATCTTATATGTCAGGTAAGTATCAAAAATTCTATTCGCTTTGTGTTCAAGAATATAGGCAAGGTTTCTAGTACCACCCGATATAAGGAATCCTATTTCTGTTGCTGTCCCCAAAATATTCTCATCTCTGAAATCTACACTCACTTGTGCTTTTCTCTCATCATCAATTCTGAAACCAAATCGTATAAGACTTGAAACTTTCTCAACAACCTTGAGAATTATTATGTTATTATTTCCTTCTTTTTTTATGGTTAGAACAATATCTTCAAATAAATTAGTACTTCTTAGATTTGTTAATCCACGCGACACATCTTTATATAAAAAATAATCACCGATTTTTAGGGGGAACTCCCTGATAATAACACTTGGTTCAGTACTAACATTTCCTTCAATTCTTATGCCTGAAATAATCCCCTCATTAAAGTTGATATTTATTTCCCCTTTTTTTTCATCAAACCAGGTGGTATCCAGTTCTGCCAGTGAGTATCCTTCATTTCTGTATATCTTTAATATTTCGATAATTGATTCGGAAAGTATCCTTGTATTGTAAGGGTTGTTTAACAATGGTGCAAAAATAGAATCAACACTTTCTTTGTCAATAAAATTAATTCCAGTAACCATTATATTTTTAACCAAGGGATTAAAAGTCTTTATGAAATTAATTGTTGAATAATCCCGATTTAATTTAATTTCGGCCTTAATATCAATGAGATCCCCCCTATTAAAAAGATCGCTCATGTCGGTTAGAATCTCATAATTTGAAACTGAATCTAATAACGAATATTTCTGAAGTAATTGCCGTTCATAATCTGACGATGCGGCTGAAGAGATCATATTCTTGATATAAAATTCCTTTTCCCTGAATTTCCCGTAATATAAAGAATCTATATTCTCTTTTAATTTTTTTATCAGCGGAAGAGTTGACTTATACCCCTCAATTACGAGTGAATCGAGATTCCTAAAATCATTTGATGCCTTAGTAATTTGGGGAGTTATAACAAAATCAGCATCTTTAAGTTGTTCTTCATTCAGAATTTTCATTGGGATGCTTACTATCTGATCGGCTATCATCCAGGGGTAGTGTAATTCTTCTGGTGAATGCAGGGGGCTGGTTGTATTTATGGCTATTGTATAATCACTATTTTTTGAGGCAATCTCTGCGGGAATGTTAGCAACCAAGCCCCCATCAACAAGAACCAATGTATCCATATTTACCGGGGGAAGCAGGAAAGAAACACTTGAGCTTGCTCTCATAGCTTGACTTAACGAACCGGATTTTAATATTACAGGATTACCGGTTGTAAGATCTGTGCATACAGCACTGAAATTATATTTTAGTTTATTGAAACCGTCAAATGTATGAATCGGGGATTGAATTGTTAAAAGATTAAGATAATTAGCCATTTTTTCACCGCTATATATTGAATTCGGAATAATGGGGGTCAGCCCCTTCATACGCAATGAAAAAATAGCTTTATCTTCCGTCACTTTCTGGTCAATGAATAACTCTATCCGGTTCGTTTCCCTGTCAAGTGATAAAAGATTATCCCAATCTGTATGGCTTATAATTGAATCCAGTTCTCCAACAGAATAACCGGAAGCATAAAGCCCTCCAACAACACTTCCCATACTCGTACCAACAATGTTATCAATCTGAATACCATTTTCTTCAAATGCCATCAGCACCCCTATCTGTGCAAACCCTCTTGATCCTCCCCCGCTTAACGCTAAAGCAATAACTGGTCTGTTGGCTGTAATCTTTTCTGTTAAATTAAATGGTAATTGCTTAGTCTTATAATCTAAGGATAAAATTTTGTCTGCCTGAGAATAACTCATGGAAGTAAAAAGCAGGAGAGAGATGAATATTTTGATTTTTATTTTCATTTAATAAAAAAAAGAGACCATACATTTTCGTACAGCCTCATTTCAATAATATTATCTTTTTCTTTTCTGTTGTGTGCTTGAATTTTTTTCAGCAGCTTCCATAATCTTTTGCATGAATCCTTTTGATTTCTTCGGGTTCAGAACCGGAACAAGTTCCATCCCATCATGTTTTTGATTGATATAATACTGCTGAACGATTGAGAAAAGATTAAACATAAAATAATAGAGATTCAAGCCGGATGGTAAACTCATAAACATTAGAGTAAACATTACCGGCATTACATATACCATAGCCATCTGGCTTGGATCCTTAGTCGTCATTTTTGTCTGTATGAACTGGGTAATTCCCATCAGAATGGCAAGGCCGCTTATTTGATCTATTCCGAAAATCGGTAATTTAAAAGGTAATACCATTACAATATCCGGCCTGGAAAGATCGTGTATCCAAAACATAAAGGGTTGCTGGCGTAGTTCTATAGATACCTGGAATAGTCCCCACATTGCAATGAATATCGGCATCTGTAAAACCAGGGGCAAACATCCGCCAGCAGGATTTATACCATATACACGGTACAGATTCATTGTTTCCTTTTGAACCTTAGCCTGGTCATCTTTATATTTTTCCTTAATCTCATTTATCTTAGGTGCAAGCATCTGCATTTTTTTCATTGACTGCAGGCTGGTTTTAGTCAATGGATATAATACAAATTTTATTATCAGTGAGAATAGAATTATTACAAATCCGTAATTAGGAATAAATGTGTGAAGAAAATTAAAAAGGGGAAGGAGCACATACTCGGCTATAGGTCTGATTATAAACTTCAATCCGAAGAAACTTCCAAATTCAACTATTTTTTCCATATGGGCGTTATAGCCCTTTAATAAATCATAGTCTACGGGACCTATATAAAGGTTGAATGATTTCTTTTCCAGTTGAGTATTTCTGAATGGCACAGTTAAACGAACATTATAGAATTCTTTTATTCCGTTATCATATGTATGATATCCAGTTCCCTGGAAAAATGCGCCGTCTATGTCTGCAGGATCCCGTGGGGTTATTATAGCCGCAAAATATTTATCCCTCACTGCTACCCAGTCAACCCGTCCGTTATATTCCTTTTCAATTTTTTTACCGTCATCAGAAGCTTTTACAATTACATGTTCATCACCGTAATACAAACTTGCATTTGATTGGTTTGCTTCATCTACAGAATTTAATTCAACAAACCGGATTCCGTTTGACCAGACCAGGTCATATGAATTATTGCTGATCAGAGAATTCATTCCAGAAAGCTCAATATCACTTCCGATGTTATATTTATTGCCGTAAAAAGTAAATCTTTTATTTATGTATTTACCATCGGAAATTGTTAAACGGAAATTAACCAATAAGCTGTCCGTTCCTGATACTTTATAATAGGCTTTCAAAGCATCTGTTGAAAAATCTAATGAAGATGTGTTTATTGCTTTTCCATCAGAGGTCACAAAAGAAAGATCGTAGGTCCCCCCTTTGGAATAGTTAATAAGCTGAACCTTTGTTTTGTATATATTTGAACTCGTATCCTTTATAGAATACCAATTATTGAAATTCTTAAGGTATGCTTTTCTTAAATCACCCCCACTTGTAGAAAATTCAAGGAGGAATTTATCATTCTCAAAGGTAATAATTCTCTCAGGTTCTTTAGTGTGTGAGAAAAATTTTCCGTATTTAATGCTATCTGAAACCTCCATCTGAACAGGTGCCGTTTCAGTATTTACTACGGGTGGGGTTATTTTGTTTTCTTTTTGTACTACCGATGTATCCTGCTTCTGAGGAGTCTGTTTTACCGGTTCGGGAGTATTGAAATACAGCCATATTATAAATATTAAACCGATTATTACAAATGCTAGTGTAGTTTGTCTGTCCATTTATTAATCCATTAATTTACAGGATCGTATCCGCCTTTATTAAACGGATTACATCTTAATATCCGCCAAACCGACTTTATTGTCCCCTTGATAATTCCATATTTTGTTAGTGCCTGGATGGCATATTCTGAACAGGTCGGATAAAATCTGCAAGACGGCGGAAATAGTGGTGATATTATTTTCTGATATATTCTTATAATGAAAACAGCAGCTTTCCACATTGTTATAATTTACTACTTATCCTAGACATTATTTGTACAACGTCCGGCATTATATCTTTTAAGTATATTTTTCTATTATTCCTCATGCTCAGTAAACAAGGAGAAAATATAATTTTGATATTACATCTGTTTTCTTCAGTTATATCGAGTAAAAGGTCTTTATTTAATCTGATTGATTCTCTTAATAATCTTTTTACCCTGTTTCTCCAGATTGCCTTTCCGTTTTTTTTACCTACGGCAACAGCAAACTTCAAACCATGTTCTTCGGAATCCTTATCAATTGAATAAACAACCTTAATCCTTTTGTTTGAAGAAATTAATGTGTTGCCATTATGAAAAAGTTCTTCAAAATCTTTCCTGCTTTTTAACTTTTCTGCTGCAGAAAGACCATACTTTTTCACACTGCTTATAACTCATCACTAACAGTTAATTTTTTTCTACCTTTTGCTCTTCTTCTGGCCAATACCTTGCGACCGTTTTTGGTCGCCATTCTTTCGCGAAAACCATGTTTATTCTTTCTTTTTCTATTGCTTGGCTGAAATGTCCTTTTCATTCTAAACTCCTAATTACAAAAAGATTTCAAAAATAGTAACCTTAAATATAAATAACAAGCCCCTATTTTCCTCGATAAAATAAAAATTTATTATTTCCCACTATTATATTTTAATAAAATAGAAGAATTAATTTGCGGAGTCGTTGTTTACTTCCTATTTTTTCGAACGGTTGAACACACAATTAATCTGTTTGTAAGATGTGGATAACTTTGTTTTGTGAAAACGTTTCACGTTTATTTTTCACCCAAGATCCGACAATGTTTCTTCGAAAATGTGTTTTTAATCTCGATTAACTCCACCAACTCTTTTATAAACAATGGGTTAGTGGTGTTTGTTTAATGTTGATAAGTTGTTTATAATATTTTGCTGCAAAATAAATTTCATTTGTTTTGCTAAAATTTCTAATTTTTTCCTTTTTTTAAATTGTGGATAATTATCTTATTGAAACTATTTCGACTGTAAACAAAAACTATTCTGACGATTCACTTTTTGTCTGGAAAGAATGCCTGCGGGTGATTAAAGATAATGTAACCCAGATGACATATAATACCTGGTTTTTGCCTATAAAACCACTAGATATTGTGGATTCTACCTTAAAAGTGCAACTCCCTAGCCAGTTTTTCTGGGAATGGATTGACGAACACTTTAATACACTAATATCCAAAACCATTCATGAAGTACTCGGACCTAATGCTAAACTTGCCTATATTATTTCAGAAGAAAAAGAACTTCTGGAAAATTCTTCCTTAGATAAAATTGAAATCAAGGCACCAATTACTCCGGTTTCCGTAATAAAACCAAAACCAGACTTCGAAACTTTTCTTAATCCCCGTTATACATTCGAAAAATTTATAAAGGGAGAGGGTAATCAGCTGGCCAGGGCAGCTGCGAGTGCAATTAGTGATAACCCTGGGGGAACATCTTTTAATCCGTTTTTTATTTATGGAGGTGTTGGCCTGGGGAAAACCCATCTTATACAGGCTATTGGTAATAAAATTCTTGAGAATTTCCCTCAAAAAAAGGTCATCTATCTTTCCTCGGATATTTTTACAGTCGAGTTCGTTGAGGCTATCCAGTCTAATAAAGTTAATGAGTTTTCTAACTTTTACAGAAACATGGATGTTCTCATTCTAGACGATATTCAGTTCCTGATTGGTAAGGAAAAAACCCAGGATTTATTCTTCCAGATTTTTAATATACTTCATCAATCAAGAAAACAAATAATTCTCTCAAGCGATAAACCGCCTAAAGACCTTAAGGGTCTCGATGATAGACTTATTTCCAGATTTCAATGGGGTTTAACTGCTGATATTCAACCGCCAGATTTGGAAACAAGAACTGCAATCCTAAAAAAGAAAGCTGAGGATTATGGAATGGATATTTCCCATGATATCCTTGAATATATTGCAACTAATATTATTTCTAATATAAGAGAGCTCGAGGGATGTCTCATAAAACTTCTTGCCAATGCTTCCCTTAATTCAAAAGTAATAAACCTTGAATTAGCCAAAAAAACCGTTAAGGAGATTGCTACAGACAGAAAAGTCAATATTACAATTGAAAATATAACAAAAACAGTCTGCAATTATCTAAAGGTGGACGAAAACAAAATAAGAGATAAAACCAGAAAAAAAGAAGTGGTTCTTGCACGTCAGGTAGCAATGTATCTTTCCAAAGAATTAACAAAAAGTTCTTTAAAAACCATTGGATTGAATTTCGGCGGAAGAGATCATTCAACTGTAATTCATTCCTGCTCATCCATTGAAGAATTAAAACTAACAGATTCATCGCTAAAGGACATGATTGATAACTTGAGAACTCAGATTGAACTGAGCAGTTCTTAGCTTGGTTATCTTTTAGATTATCAATTTAATTCTCTGATTGCGGATTCACTCATTTTTTCCAATATTATATAATAGAAAATCAACGTTTACAACATGTTAACATCCCACGAATTACTTGTTAATAAATTTAGACTAATTAACACCCGGCCAATAACTCAATTATTATCCAGAACATATTAACATTAATTAAAAAAAATACTCTGTTTTTTTGTTATATTTCAGTTAAATTGCGTATATCAACATATTAACATTCTTATTATAAATATTATTGTATACATATATATATTTAATATTAATAATAATGTGCATATTCTGTTTATTGATTATTAATTTTCTTTGATTTATTTTGTTATAAAGTTTTAAGAGGCTGTAATGAGATTTAAAATTCCTCTTTTGTTTTCTATCATAAGTTCGTTTTTAATTCTGTCCGGTTGTTCCGGAAAGGTAAATAATTCTGTAACTATTCAGAATTTATCAGCTGGGACTGTATATTTTAACTTTCGGGGTAATGTAATCACTGCTTTGACCGGTGCTACGGCCAGTGTTTCAGAAATACCAAAAGGAACTTATCTGTATTCCACAACCTACAACGTTCCTGCTGAGGCTTTAAGTAGCGCCTCTCAAGGAGATGTTAAGGGCACTTTAACTATTGCGGCAGGTACCAGAATAATGATTATTTACTCAAGCACCCTTATTAGTGGAGCTTATATTTTGTATGCGTCTGTATCTTCCAGTGATTCACAGACTACTACAACCAGCCCATAATAGAGCGGTTATGTTTAAATAGATTTGTCTAAGCAGGTACTTATAAAAAGGGGCTTTTCTTTAATTTTTCCTTGAGATTCCCATATAAATTTAGTAAATTTAATGAATTCAGAAGGAGAATATTTTAATGGAATTTAAACTCAATAGCAGGATAATTGAAAAACTTTTATCCAAAATTATACCCGCAGTACCTTCACGTACACCGATGCCCATCCTCGAAAATTTTATGTTCGAAATAAAAGATGGACTTTTGAGTGTAAGCGCAACTGATCTTGAAATTGCATTAAGATCTTCTCTGAATGTCAATGCAGATAAAAATGTTAAAATGGTAATCCCTGCCCGTCTTTTATACGATATAATCCGTTCACTGCCTGATACGATGGTTCATTTTATTGTTGAGGATAAACAAAAACTCTCTATTAAAACCGATAATGGTGTTTACAATTTAAGTTATTCAACCCCAGAAGAGTTTCCTGTTATTCCAACGGTAATTAAAGAAAAAGAAATTTCTATTAATGGATCCGATCTTAAAAGAGCTATCGACCAAACTTCTTTTGCGATGAGTAAAGAGGATATGAGACCCGCGATGACCGGCACTCTCTTTGAGTTTACTCAAGAAGGACTGAAATTCGTAACTACTGATGGACATCGTCTCGTTAAATATATTTATAAAACTATTAAAACTGATTCAGACGAACAATATATTGTTCCCGAAAGAGCTATAACTGTTCTTTCAAAACTTTTGACCGATTCGGATGTAAGTATAAATTTCAGTAAAACTAATGTCTCTTTCCATATAGATGATGTTGAATTTATTTCCCGTCTTATTGGTGAAAAATATCCCGCGTATTCAAGTGTTATCCCGCTTGAAAATGAAAACCTGCTTAAAGTCAAAAGAGATGACTTGCTTTCAGCTATAAAAAGAATGCTCCTCTTCTCTGCTTCAAATTCCAAACAGGTTAAATTTGCTATCGGGAAAAATACTCTTGAAGTTTCAGCCGAAGATATTGACCATGGTTCTAATGCAACAGAAAACATTTTTTGTGAATACAGTGGCGAACCTATGGATATAGGTTTTAATACTGCTTATGTTAGTGAAATTTTATCCCATATAAATAGTGATGAAATGATTTTCAAACTTCATTCCCCTAATAAAGCATGTATTGTTGAACCTACTGTGGTTTCTGAAAATGAAGATTTAATGTTGTTACTCATGCCGGTACGTCTGAATAACTAAATGATATTATCTTCTATTAATTTAAAGAATTTTAGAAGTCATCAAGATACGTATTTGAATTTTTCTGATAAGCTTAATTTTATAATCGGAGGAAACGGACAGGGTAAGACTACAGTTCTTGAAGCAATTTATTACCTCTGTACTACTAAAAGTAATAATTCAAAAATGGATATGGAGGCACTTAGGTTTTCTGAACCTGATTTTGAAATCAACGGTGTCTTCAATGATCTGACTGAAAGTAAAATCAGAATTTATTACTCTGCCGCAGAGAATAAAAAATATTATATGAAGGATGGTAAAATTATTTCACGCTCTTCTGATGTTATCGGAAAGTTCCCAGTTGTGATTTTAACTCCATCTGATCATTCTATCACTCAGGGCGCTCCGGTTGAAAGAAGAAAATTTGTCGATTCAGTTATTTCACAGTCAAATGAAAATTATCTTAAAACATTACTCGATTATAATAAGACTTTAAGGCAACGCGCTTCACTACTCTTTCAATTGAAAGACGATAGAAATAATAATCTTATTGATGAACTTGATGCATGGACTGAAAAACTTGTGGAATCTGGTACTTCAATTATAAACTATCGAATCAGTTTTGTTGCCGGTTTTTTGAAGTTTATTTCCGATTCGTATAAAATAATTCTAGGCAGTGATGAAATACCGGGTCTAAAGTACTCATATCTTGATAGTTTTGATGGTACTGGAATAAAAGAAGAATTTATCCGATTGCTTGAATTAAAAAGAAATGAAGAATTAAGACGCGTTGCCAACCTTGTGGGCCCTCATAGAGATGATTTTATTTTTGAAATAAATAACCTTAGTCTTAAAACATATGGATCACAGGGGCAACATAAAACATTCCAGGTTGTCTTAAGGTTTGCAGAGTATTTCTACCTTAAAACTGTAATGGGCGTAGTCCCCATATTTCTTCTTGATGATATTTTCGGAGAACTGGATACCAAAAGATCTGTGAAAATAAGCGAGTATTTAAAAGAACTTGGGCAGGCCTTCATTACGGTAACAGATCTTACAAATCTTACTTTTATGAAGAAAGATAATTGCGATAAATTTATAAACCTGTACCATGGAGCTGTATTTAATGGATAAAGGGTTTTTAAAATTGTCCGATATCATTAATAATGAACCAGGCCTCAAAGGTTTCAGAAACACAATAAAAGATATAGAGGTTTTTGATAGTTTTAGTGAATTGTTTCCTGACCTTAAAAAAATTGCAAAGGTATCAAAATTTGAAAGGAAAACTCTCTTCCTTAAAGTTGAAAACTCTGTCTGGAGAAGTGAACTTAAATTCAGAGAGTCCGTTATTATTGATAGGATAAACTCTTTCTTCGGTGAAGAAAGAATTAAACACATTAAATTTTTATAATAAAGATAATTGGTTCAGAAGTATATGGCTAATGAAAATGTAATTAATGACTATAGTGCAAAAAACATTAACGTTCTCAAGGGGCTTGAGGCTGTAAGAAAAAGACCTGCAATGTATATCGGAGATGTTGGTACAAGGGGTCTTCACCATTTAATAAACGAGGTCGTCGATAATAGTATAGACGAAGCCCTCGCCGGCTATGCAGACAACATCATCGTCACAATTCATAAAGATGAAACGGTTACAATTGATGATAACGGACGTGGAATTCCCGTTGATATGCACCCTGAAGAAAAAAGATCCGCGCTTGAAGTTGTTATGACCATGCTTCATGCTGGCGGTAAGTTTGATAAAAACACATATAAGGTATCCGGTGGTCTTCATGGTGTTGGCGTCTCTGTTGTTAACGCTCTTTCTGAATGGCTTAAAGTTGAAATCAGAAGAGATGGAATTATCTATTATCAGGAATACAGAAGGGGCATTCCTGTAAAACCAGTTAAAGAGATAGGTAAAACTAAAAAGAATGAAAGAGGAACCAGGGTTACTTTTGCTCCCGATCCGGAAATATTTAAAGTTACAAAATTCAAATTTGATATTGTCGCAGAAAGAGTAAGGGAACTGGCCTACCTGAATAAAAACATTAGCCTAAGAATTATTGATGAAAGGGATGGTGAAGATGTTACCTTCCATTTCAAAGGTGGCCTTATGGAGTTTGTAAAATATCTCGATGAGAATAGGGAAGCTCTCCATAAAACTGTTTATGTCGAAGGTGAAAAAGAAGGTACACCAGTTGAGGTCGCTTTCCAGTACAATGCATCTTATTCTGAAAACATTTTTTCTTATGTCAATAATATAAATACCACAGAAGGCGGCACGCACCTGGTAGGTTTTAAATCTGGCTTAACCAGAACTCTCAATGCTTATGCATATAAAAATGGTCTGTTAAAAGAAGGCAAAATTCAGTTGACAGGTGATGATTTCAGAGAAGGTTTAACAGCTGTTATTTCATGTAAGGTTGCTGAACCACAGTTTGAAGGTCAGACTAAAACCAAACTGGGAAATAGTGAAACTAAGTCTGCTGTCGAAACTCTTATTAATGAAAAACTTTCTGAGTATCTGGAAGAAAACCCAACTGTTGGAAAAAAGATTATTGAAAAATGCCTTAAAGCTGCTGAAGCAAGAGAAGCTGCCAGAAAAGCACGCGACCTTACCAGAAGAAAAAATGCTCTTGACACGATGAACCTCCCCGGCAAACTTGCCGACTGTTCAATTACAGACCCAGAACATTGTGAAATGTATATTGTTGAAGGAGATTCTGCTGGTGGTTCTGCAAAACAGGGAAGGGATAGACGATTTCAGGCGATTCTTCCTCTTAGGGGTAAAATCCTAAATGTGGAAAAAGCTAAAATGAATAAAATTCTGGAGAATAATGAAATTAAAGCAATGATATCAGCAATTGGCTCAGGATTCGGACCCGACTTCGACCAGACTAAATCCCGCTATGGTAAAATAATTCTGATGACCGATGCCGATGTCGACGGCAGTCATATTAGAACCCTCCTGCTTACTTTTTTTTACAGGTATATGAATGATCTTATCACTTCAGGTAAAGTTTATATCGCTCAGCCCCCGTTATATAAAATTAAAAAGGGGAAGGAGGAATACTATGCCTTTGATGAAAAGGAAAGAGATGAAATTCTGAAACGTTACAGACCTAACGGTAAAGAAGATGACGAAACCGGTGTATCTGAAGATGGAATGCCAAAAGGTATTGTTATCTCTAGGTATAAAGGTTTAGGTGAAATGAATCCAGAGCAACTCTGGGAAACTACAATGAATCCTGAAACAAGAACTGTTCTCCAGGTAAATGTAGAAAGTGCAGCTGCTGCAGATAAAATATTTGAAACTCTAATGGGTGATGCTGTTGAGCCTAGAAGAGCATTTATCGAAAAGAACGCAAAGTATGTCCGTAACCTGGATATTTAGATTAACTTAATTAATATTAATTTGTTTTTATGGCTACAATATTTGAAAAAATAATTCCCGTATCGCTTGAAGAGGAAATGAAATCCTCATACATCGATTACTCTATGTCTGTCATTGTTGCCCGCGCACTCCCTGACGTAAGGGATGGATTAAAACCTGTTCACAGGAGAGTCCTCTTCGGGATGTCTGAACTAGGTATGACTTTCAATAAACCCTATAAAAAATCTGCTAGAATAGTGGGTGAGGTTCTTGGTAAATACCATCCGCATGGCGATACAGCCGTCTATGATACTATGGTTAGAATGGTGCAGGATTTTTCATTGCGTTATCCACTTGTTGATGGTCAGGGTAACTTCGGTTCCGTTGATGGCGATTCTGCTGCGGCTATGCGCTATACTGAGGCTCGACTTGCAAGAATTGCAGATGAAATGTTGCGCGACTTAGATAAAAACACAGTTGCATTTACTTCAAACTTTGACGACTCTCTTCAAGAACCAACTGTACTGCCTTCCTACCTTCCCAATTTATTAGTTAATGGATCAAGTGGTATCGCTGTTGGTATGGCCACAAATATCCCTCCCCATAATTTAACCGAAGTTGTTAATGGGTTAATTGCTCTTATAAATAAACCCGAAATTACTATCGAAAAGTTAATGAAATATATTACCGCTCCCGATTTTCCAACAGGCGGAATTATTTATGGCTATGAAGGTGTTAAAGATGCTTTCACTACTGGACGTGGAAGAATTGTTATCAGAGCAAAAGCTAATATTGAAACCCTTAAAAATGGCAGGGAGAATATCATCATTACTGAACTCCCTTACCAGGTGAATAAAGCCAATCTTATTGAAAAGATTGCCGACCTCGTAAGAGAAGGAACACTGACTGATATTTCCAATATAAGGGATGAATCAGACCGCGACGGTTTAAGGGTAGTTATCGAATTAAAGAGAGATGGCCAGCCTGCAGTTATTCTTAACCAGCTTTTCAAACATACGGCCATGCAGACAACATTTGGCGTTATAATGCTGGCCCTTGTTAACGGTACTCCAAAAGTACTCACTCTAAAAGAATGTATGCAGCATTTTATCGAACACCGTATGGATGTTCTCATAAAAAGAACAAAGTTCGAACTCAATGCCGCTGAAAGACGCGCACACATTTTGGAAGGCTATATCATTGCCCTCGATAATATTGATGCAGTAATCGATACAATTAAAAAGTCCCGGGATGCTGAAACCGCCAAAAACAACCTTATTCGCCGCTTCAAATTGAGCGAGATTCAAGCTAAAGCTATTCTCGATATGCGTCTGCAGAGATTAACAGGTCTCGAAAGAAAGAAAATTGAGGATGAATACCGAGAAGTAATTAAACTTATCGAAAAACTGAAAGGAATCCTTACTTCTGAAGAAAGAAGATATTCTATAATTAAAGATGAACTCGTCGCTATAAGAGATAAGTACGGTGATGAAAGAAGAACCGAAATAGTCTACAACTATGAAGAATTCTCTCTCGAAGATATTATCGCAGAAGAAGATGTCGTTGTTACTATCTCACATAGTGGATTTATAAAAAGATTCCCGGTAAGCGGTTACCGCAAACAGGGTCGTGGTGGCAAGGGTGTTACAGGTGCAGGTACGAAAGAAGATGATTTCATCGAGCATATGTTCATTGCTTCTACGCATCACTATATCATGTTCTTCACTGATCAGGGGAAAGCCTACTGGCTTAAAGTCCATGAACTCCCCGAAGGCGGCAGAGCTACCCGTGGTAGGTCAATAATAAACCTCATCGAGAAAGATAAAGATGAAAAGATTGCTGCTTTTGTTGCAGTTAAAGAATTTAAGGAAGACAGTTTCCTTATTATGGTTACTGAAAAAGGCACTATCAAAAAAACAGTCCTTTCTGCTTACGGTAATGTAAGAAGAGGCGGCATTAACGCAATCAATATTGTCCCGGGTGATAGACTTATATCTGTTAAAATGACTGATGGCAGCAACGATATTGTTATTGGTACAAGAAACGGTATCGCTATCCGGTTCCATGAAAAAGATGTCCGCGATATGGGCAGAACATCCACAGGCGTCCGCGGGATAAATCTTGGCAAAGGGGATAGGGTTATAGGTCTCCTTGTAATAAAAAGAAACGATACAATACTTGTTGTCACTGAAAAAGGTTTTGGTAAACGTTCCGACATCAATGATTATCGAATTACCAAACGTGGCGGAAAAGGCGTCTACACCGTTAAGACAAGTGAAAAATCCGGTAAGCTTATCGCTATGATGGAAGTCGTTGACGGCGATGAACTTGTTATTATTTCCAATCAGGGAATGGTAATCAGACAAAGCGTCAAAGACATCCGGGTAATGGGAAGAGTTACTCAGGGCGTTAGAGTTATCCGCCTTAATGAAGCTGATTCCATTGCTGATATTGCCAAAGTTGTCCCGGATGATGATTCTAATGGTAATGATACTACTGAAGAAACAGAAAAATTAGAACCGCTCGGATAAAAATTCCCTTTAACCTTCGGGGTTTTCAATAACCCCGAAGGTTTTTGGCTCCTTGTCCTAAAACTTTCACACCACTTAATTTCTGCTGATTCCCAATCTCTCCCCCCCCTCCATTTTATAATCTTCTACAAAAGATTCTGTTTTGTTACCCAAATGATACCGGATTAATACTTCTTAATAAAAGAAAAAGAGCCACGTGAGAGCCAGATGTGAGCTACTTGTGAGCCATTTGAAGTTTTTGTTTTCCCCCTAAATGCGGATACGGATGACAGGTCTTGTTTTACATCTGTACTAAATAAGTAAATATCAAAATATATGCCAATTTATTTCCGGAACTTTAATACTATATTGACTAATTAAAATTCCGGTAAATTCTCAACTATGACAAAATTCGGCTTCTCACCCCTTCCCGGTTTTGAGAAATTATATTATCCTAACAACAAACCCTAATTGAAGTGATTCCTTCATTTGATCTGTGGGTGATTGCGCCTTCTCATATAAGAAGAGATAAGAAACACTAACATTCAGGAACCTATTTATTTTAGCTACTATTTCATTTTCCCACCTTACATCCCAGACATCAAGACTTTTGAATCTTGTAAACAATCGAAGATTCCCTTTATATAAAAGATTTTCTGCGAAAGAATATTCAGCCGTTGTTACAGATTCCAGTCCAGTGTCAACAATTACCTTTTTTATAGCACCTGTTTCGGGATCTTTGTTATATAAAGTGTCAAATTTATTAGTGAATACTTCCTGTAAAGCTATACCTAACCGGGTTGTGAATCCTGTTATTCTATTATAAACAAATCCCGTACTTTGCGTTAGATAACCAGGATCGAAAAAGTCAGCACTCGGAGACGGAGGGTTTACTCTATAATCATAGCCGCGGGTTAAACCGGTTCTGACTGAAACGCTTAAAAAAGGATCAACGGCCCAGTTAATTTTCTTAAAAAGCAAAGATTCAAAATATAGTGTATTGTCGTTTGTCCGGAAGTCACCTCCTCCCGATTTAGTTCTGCCATATGCTAAACTTAAATTGTTTACAAATCCCCATTCTTTAGTTATGTCCTTTAATCCTATATTTCCTGAAAGTGTCCAGGAAATGGCGTTATCCCCTCCTGCTGTCCAGTTACTTAATGCAATCTGGTTTACGTTCAAACCAATTGCTGCTTCTGGAACCCAGTCATATAATAGCGTATCCTTTTGCTGACAGAAAACAACGTTAAGCGTAATGATACATATCAAAAGAGTGAAGTTTGTTTTCATAATTATATCCTATATTTTAGAAATAATAATAATTAAGTTGATGGTTAAACCTAAAATGCAAAAAATAATTAAGCACTCAAATAAATCCGTTAATACAATCATATTTATTCATGGTTTCCCGTTTGAACATCACATGTGGAAAAATCAGATTGATTATTTTAAAAAAACATATACGTGTATTACCTATGATATTAGGGGGTTAGGTCAATCTCCTGCTGATGGTGGACAATTTACTATGGAAGATCTTGTAGATGATTTGTATGGCGTTATCTCAAAAGCTAAAGTAGTAAAACCTGTTATTTGCGGTCTTTCAATGGGTGGCTATATATCCCTTAGATCTGTTGAAAAAAACGAAAATATTTTCAGTGGGCTTATTCTTTGTGATACAAAAGCAGAATCAGACACCAATGCCGCAAAACTAAAACGTGCTGCCGGAATAAAACTTATAAACGAAATAGGGGGACCTGAATATGTTGCTGCGTTTGTTCCTGAATGTTTTAGCCCCAACTCTCTTTCTCATATTGATAAGGAATATCGCGTAATTCTTGAAAGATCTCTGAAAACGGATCCAATAGGGTTAAAAGGGTGCCTGCTTGCAATGGCAGGAAGAACTGATACAACATCATGCCTTACCAAAATAAAGATCCCTGCGCTTGTCCTATGCGGTGAAGAGGATAATTTTTCTCCCCCCTCTGCCATGCATGCAATGGCAGAAATGATAAAAAACTCAGAATTTCATATAATAGTAAATGCGGGACACATGTCTCCGGTTGAAAACCCGGAAGTAGTTAATACATATATTGCCGGTTTTCTAAAAAAAGTATTCGCATAACCTATCTAAAAAAGAAAGAGCCCGAAGGCTCTTTCTTTTTATTCAACTCATAATTAAAATCTTAGATCGTCTGTCCTATTATTATAAAGCCATCTTACCGTCAGCCATTTATGGCCATCATTTCCATTTGAAGTAATAATCATCTTTGAATAATGATGGTCATTATCGTAAAGATAAAAATAGTTTGTTGTTGCATCGGAAATTTGTGTTGTCCAATTAGCTGAAGAATAAGTAGGGGAAGAAAGTCCATCATTTAAAAAATTGTTTGTCCCAATAAAGAAAGAGGTTGATCTGCCATTTTTGTCGAACATAGTGGCAATTACCAATCCTGCAGGCGTTGAATAATAAATGTCTACATCGGCGTTTGAAGCGGCAGCAATAGAATTAGCCTCTCCGGATTTAAGGATTATTCCACTAGGATCAGACGCCGAAGGATCTCCACTTTCCCAAACAGTAACTGGCCCAAATGAAGTTATAGATTCATCACTAACTAATGTTCTATTTAGCTGAGTTTGAACTCCAACACTAACTGAAACCGTAGAAGTGTCATTTAAATAGTTATTCAGTTTTAGAATAACAGTATAATTCCCCGCGCTTAGATCACTAACGCTGTCTGGTGTCACGTTATTGGAATTAGTTCCATTAACCCAAATTTGTGCACCCGATGGTGTCGATTGAACGTAGATACCCCCCACAGTTGGCGAGGTTACAGGATTGCTGGTGTCTTTATTACAAGCCGCAAAAAATAATCCCAAAATTAGTAAGAGTGGTAGTACGAAAGAGTTTTTAAGCATAAATATTCCTAATAATTATTAAAAGAACTGATTATTGATAGATTTTTATATGTCGTATAATTGATTTCAACTGTCAACTTATATTTGGCGCCTTTAAGAAAGTGAACAAATTCCATGGTGCTAAAATAACCTTAAATTATTCTTACTGCCTTATATAATAATGACTTATTGAAACATCAAACTTAATCTTTTTATTTATTATTTGCTATATACAATTCCCTGAAAAAAATAAAAATTAATAAGACGTGATCTGTTTGGAATAATCAATAGGATTTTACTTCGTTAAAAAACTCCCCATAGACATTTTATAAGTCGTCCCCTTTATTCATTAGTTAACACTCGATGGAATATTATATGTGTTTTTAAGGACATATTGATTTTTATTCAAAAATAATATATAACACCGACCAGGTAATAATTACGGATTAACGGTAATATTTACGCGTAACATTTACCGACAAGTGACCCGGGCGACATATATAATCCTCAACTTTGGAAATAATAATTATCCATTGTGGCACATTTTTTATATTATAATAGCTTTATTATTAGTAATAATAACATTTTAAAGGAATAAATTGGGACAGCAACAGCTGCTTTTAATTGTCTTGTCAATGATTATAGTTGGAATAGCGGTAATTTTTGCAATCACACTTTTTAGGCAAAAAGCAATCGATTCCAAACGTGATTTGTTGTTAAATGAGGGGGGAAATTTAGCAACAGATGCTATTACTTATTACAAAAGACCGGCTGGTTTAGGGGGAGGAGGTAATTCGTTTTACGGCTGGGCTATCCCCCAAAGTATAGTAACTACCGCTACCGGATATTATGCTGCCACAATTTTCAAAGATAGCGTCGTAATTACCGGCACGGGAAATGATGTAACAAATGGAACAGATTCAGTAAAAGTACAATTATCAGTTTATCAAGATACTTATAAAACACAAATAATTAACTAAACAAAATCAATTACAGGAGTAATTCATGGGTCAACAACAACTTCTTCTTATCGTTCTTGGCGTTATCGTAGTTGGTATCGCTGTTGTAGTAGGTATTAACTTATTCACAGCAAATGCAGTTTCTGCCAACAGAGACGGCGTAGTTGCAGATCTTAACAACCTCGGAGCTATGGCTCAGCAGTATTATAGAAAGCCAATATCTATGGGCGGTGGCGGAAATACATTTACAGGAACCACAGCTTGGGTAATTCCCACAAAGATGGATACCACACCAAACGGAACTTATGTCGCTACAGTAGCTGCTCAGACCGTTACCATCGTTGGCACCGGAAATGAACAGAATGCCGGATCCCCTATCAAGCATACGGCAACGATTACACCTACTACTATTACGATTGTTAAAACCAACTAATTTTAACAGTTCAATTTTTTCTTGTTAGTTTCCTAAAGGCTGATAAAATGCTTATATTTTATCAGCCTATTCTGTTTTAAAGGAACTTATGGTCGAACTTAGATTTACTGCCGAAAAATTAACTGGCCAAACAATAAATGGTTCATTGACCTCTGCTTCATATAGTGAGGGCAAAAAGAAAATTAATCGACTTGCTGAAAAAAATCAGCTTAAGATCACTAATATTGAGAGAAAAATAACTTTTCTTTACAGAGCAAGAAGAGGTAAAGATAAACCGCAGAAAGGGGAACAAAAAGCTTATAATAAAAAAGAAGTTGAAGATGCCCTCTCCAGGCTTGGTTATGAGGTATTAAGTGTTAATAAAAAATTATTTGATTTTCAGGCAAAACCTCCTCAAACTGAAATCGTTACTTTTGTAAAAATTAGCGCTGAATTATTAGAACAAAAACTATCGTATGGTGAAATTCTTACTCTGCTTATCAATGACACTCAAAACAAAACCCTCAAAGAAACTTTAAGAGAAATAAATAACGAACTTAAAAAAGGCGCTGACAGTGAAGCTACTTTCTTAAAATATCAATCGGTCCTTGGAAAGTTTACCTCTTATATGCTGGGACTGGCTTCAAAAAGCGGTAACATGACCGAAATATATAAGGCTACTGCTAAATTTCTTGAAAGAAACATGGAGTTTAAAAAGAATTTAAGAAGCGCTCTTATTACTCCTGCCGTTACTATTTTTGTCCTGTTCCTCGCTGTCCTTTTTTATGTCGGCTACATTTTTCCTGAAACCGCCAAACTTTTTGTAAAATTCGGTATCGAACTTCCACCGATGACTGCATTTACTCTTAAAATGAGCGACTTCCTCATGAAATATAAATACATCTGTGCCTTTATCTTATTCTCACCCGCTATTGTTCTTTGGCGTTTTTCAAAAACTAAAAGAGGGGGATACCTTTTTGACAAATATATATTCAGAATCCCGACTATAGGCTCACTTATTCATAAAACATGCATAGAAGTTTATTGCCGCGTTTTTTATACCCTCTATAGCGGCTCAGCAGAAAGCATTGAGCCTATTAGGATTGCTGCCGAGGCTACCGGAAACCGTTATTTCGAGGATAGAATAAAAAACATCGCTATACCTCTCATGATTAAAAAAGGGACTGGCATTACAGATGCTTTCACTGCAAGTGGTATATTCACTGAAACTGCACTTTCAAGGTTACATTCAGGCGAAGAAACCGGTACTATTAAAAATACATCCCTCCAACTCGCCAATTATTATGAAAGTGAAACTGTTTACAGACTTAAAAATTTGATTGAACTTATCCAGGTTTTTATCGCTATGATTATTATGGTCGTTATGATTCTGCTTACCTTGGTTTCTGCCGAAACTGCTACAGTAAGGCCAAAGACTCCAGGCGCTTATAACAATGTTAAAATTGAGAGAACTTTAACATGATTGATACAAATTTAGAAATGACAGATAAAATCGGCTACCTTCTTTTTAAAAAAGGTATTATCGATGCTGTCATGCTTGAAAAGGCTTTAAATGCAAAGGCTAACGATAAAAGTAAAATAAAAAGAAATCTTGCCCAGATCTTAGTTCAGGATTTCGGCTATGATCATGACACTATTTTTAGGGAAGTCGCTATTTTATATGCATTCAGAGAACTTGATACTCGTCCGGAAGAATTTCCCCCGCAAAGACTCGAGTCCATTAAGCAAATGATAAATGGAGCAGGTGATATCTTAAAAGCTCAAATACTCGAACATAAAATTATCCCTTTCATGTATGATGAGAGAATTAAAGATAAACTTATACTTGCCGCTATTGACCCTACCGACCGGAATATTCCCAAGATTGCCTTCGGCCTCAATGCTAAAAAATATGAAGTAATTTATATTAGAAAAAAAGACTATGAAAAATTAATTCAGACTATCCTACCCCCCGAAAATGTTTACCTGAAAAGGATGGAGGAATCCGTAAGCGAACTTACTATTGAGAAAGATGAAAATAGTCTTGACGAACAGGAACTCGACGCAGAAATAAATAAAAGTGCACTCATAAATTTAGTTGAAGGTGCTCTTGTTGAAGGTGTGCGAATGGGGGCTAGTGATATTCACTTTGTTCCTAAATCCGGAAATAAAACAGATATTCTGGTCCGTATTGATGGCAACCTTCAGGTTTGGCATGTTCAGGATGGTACTCTGCCCGAAGCAGTTGTTGCTGTTGTAAAAGACCGCTCAAAAGGAATGGATAGATTTGAAAGGGAAAAAGCCCAGGATGGATTTATCCAGCGAGAAATCGATAACCATATTATTAGGTTCAGAGTATCCGTTCTTCCTATGGTTGGCACAGAGCTGAAAAATAAATTTGAAAGTATTGTTATAAGAATACTTGACGATAGAAAAGTAATCAGAGACCTTGACAAACTTGGGCTGGTCGGATACGCCAAGGAAGCTTTTGTTAAAGCAATCAACCAACCCCAGGGTATGGTAATTTTAACCGGCCCTACCGGAAGCGGAAAAAGTACTACTCTTGTGGCTGCTCTCTATCAGGTTATTAATCCTACAGTAAATGTTCTTACGGTTGAAGATCCTGTGGAATATGTTATTGAGGGTGCCCGCCAGTTAAAAATTGGTTATAAGATGAACTTTGAACAGGCCATCAGGTCTATTCTTCGTCATGACCCGGATATCGTTCTCGTTGGTGAAATGAGAGACAAAGAAACTGCCGATGTGGCTATTAAACTTGCCAATACAGGTCACCTTACCTTTTCTACTCTCCATACCAACGATGCCCCCAGCGCCGTTGCCCGTCTTTATAAAATGGGAATTGAACCGTTCCTTATCGCTTATGCTATAAACCTTATAGTTGCACAGAGACTTGTCAGAAGATTATGCTCCAACTGTAAAAAAAGAGTCGTTAATTTTGATGAAGTGGTTATGAAAGCAGCAGCCCTGAATATTGCAGAGTGGAGAAATTATAATATTTATGAGCCAAAGGGATGCGATAAATGCAATGGAACTGGCTATAAAGGCAGGCTCGCTATCCATGAATCTCTTTATTTTACTAAGCAACTAAGACAGATAATTGTTAAGTCAGGTGAAGATATTGATGAAGAAAAAATCAGAATCCAGGCTAAGATAGACGGGTCCCTGAATCTGCGCGAAGCCGGACTTGAAAAAGTAAAACTTGGCCTTACTTCCATTGAAGAAGTTCTGGCCTCAACATCCGAAGAATAAATTCAAAGATTAATTTAATATTATAATCAATAAATTTTACTATAAATAGTTTGTCTTTATAGATGCATAGATATAAATTACAACTGTAAAAATTTAATAAAACGTGGCAATACAAGATCAGAAAAGCATATTAAAGAATTTTATTGGCAACATTCCTGCTTCTTATACGGGGCCTGACCGGGTAACCTATATTCTCGAAAATATTGAAAAATTGAAACCCGAAGATAAGGTTGAACTGAGAAGTATGGTTAATAAATTATTGACCAGTATGATTGAACGCGATGCATCCGACATTGAAATCGGAGGTCACGGTAACAGCGGGTACGTGTGGTTAAGAATTTATGGTAAAAAAGAACGCGTAAAAGATTTTCCCCGGTTCTCTGAAGATGAATCGGCTATTCTTATTGTTAATTTATTAAATGCTAATCAAAGAAAATTTCTTTCACTTACCCGGAACCTTGATTTTAGCTATACTTTCCTTTATGAAAGAAAAAATACTTTTGTAAGGTTTAGAGCCGATGCTTATTTTGATCTTGATTCGCTTGCTCTTAATATGAGAGCAATTAATATTTTGTTAAGACCCCTCGAATCTATGGAATTCCACCCCAATGTTATTAAGACTATGAGCCATACCTATATCAAACATGGTTTATCTCTTATTACTGGAATTACTGGTTCCGGTAAATCAACAACACTGGATGCAATTATTGATTCCCATAATAAAATTGATCCGGCTCATATTGTAATTATAGCATCCCCTATTGAGTACGTTCATACTTCAAATGTCGCAATCATCAAGCACCGTGAAGTAGGCCGGGATGTTCTATCCTTTAAGGATGGAGTGTCCCAATCTTTGAGGCAGGATCCGGATATTATTGTCATTGCGGAAATGAGAGACCCCGATACAATTCTGGCTGCCCTCGAAGTTACCGATACCGGTCATAAAGTGTTCTCTACTCTGCATACCTCTTCAGCAGTTGAATCGATTGACAGAATTATTGCCGAGGTTCATCCCAACGAACAGGAAAGAGTAAGACACAGACTTGCGGATGTACTTATTTCTGTTATCTCGCAAAAACTTGTTCCAAGCATTGACGGTAGACGCGTTCTGGCGAAAGAAGTTTTGCTTGTTAATTATAATGTAAAAGCAGCCATTAAAAATAATAATACCAGTGAAATTTACATGATGATTAACCAGGGCGGACAACAGGGAATGATTACCATGGAACAGGATCTCAAACGTTTATACCTGAGTAAGAAAATTACCCTGGATACTGCGATTGCTTACTCAAATAATAAAACAAGAATGCAGCAAATTTTAACGGCAATTTAATTGAAACCACTCATTTGCATATATTGTGAAGGTACCGATACTAAAATAGCTGTCGTTGTAAAGGAGAAAGAAAAAATTAAAGTTCTCCGTACAGCTTCTTTCGATACAGTTCAATCTTCACTGGACCTTGTAGATGGTTTGTCAACTTTAAACATTGATGGCGAGGACTTTGAACTTGATAAGATGAACAAAAGAGATACTGTGTCAGCAAATACTGGCCAGGGGTTAATAGTATCTTATTTGAAAGGAATCAACCTCAACAATAGCCTGTTCTTACCTGCATTAACAGAACCCTCAATTTATTATCATATTTTTGAAGGGACTAAGCAGGGAAGAGGGTCAAAGTTAACTCAGGAAATTATTTCTGACATTCAGGAAACAAAGAACGTAACTATTAATAAAGAGAATCTTGGTTATATCGAATTAGCCGATAAATCTATTCTCTCTGTATTCTTAAGCGGAGAGGTGCATTGCATAAAAATGATAAATGCTCTCGCACGCTATAACGGGAAAAGATACTATAAAATCCCGGCCGTTAAAAGTGCAGAAATTTCCCTTGCTTATTATATAGCTAAACGGAAAAAATTCTTCCCTGATGATAATTCTCTGATTGTTTATATAGGAAAGGAATACAGCAAGTTGATCTTCCTTCAGGGACGTAAACTAAAACATATCGGCTCTACTCTCGATATCGGAACCCTTAATCTTCACACCTATGATGTTTACTTCTCCAAAATCTTACTTGAAATGGAAAACGGAGGAATTCCATCACTTGACAATATAATTGTCTGCGGTGAAGATGATAGCGAGAACCTCATACTTTCTTTTTATGGTACCTTCCCCGAAGCTAACGTTTCAAGACTCGAGTTTGACGATCTCGATCTTACTGATCTTGATAATAAAACCAAGGAAATTTTTTCATCCTTCAGTGTTCCAATTGCTGTTGCAAATGATTATTTCGATGATCTTGAAAACCTACATAAAGGAATAAATCTTCTTCCCAAATATGTTAAAGAAGATCAGAAAATGTTCCAGTTCGCATGGCATGGTTATGTTATGCTTCCATTTCTTTTTATTGTTACTCTCGCTATTACTTATTCTGTACTTAATAACCAAAAAGAAATTAGCCGCCTTAATACTCAGATTGCAGATAAAACGGTTCTTCAAAGGCAGCATCAGCAGACAATCTCAAGAATCACTGATATTCAGAATAAAATAAGTAGTTTTGATCAGACACAGGCAATTCTTGATTCAGCATCAGCAGGTTCTGGTGTGTGGTCCATAGTCACATCAAAAATTTCCGGTTTCTTCCAGTCAAATCCCTCTATTTGGTTAACAAAACTTTCAAAAGATGAGGGCGATCAGGTGTCGCTTGAAGGTTATTCGCTTAATAAAAATGTATTGACTGATTTTGCTTATTTCCTTGAAAATGCTCAATTAAAGAGTATACACTATGAAGCTATTCTGGAAAAAAACACTTATAGGTTTAACATTGTTTTTAGTATTACCGGATATTATAAAGACGCCCAATGAATAGGAAATTAAGGAATACTCTTGGGTTGGTCGGCATTTTGGTCTTTCTTCTGGTGGCCGGCGGCGTTTATATTTTTGTTTTCCAGCGTGGAAAACTTAATGAAAGACGAATAAAATTGAGAGACCTGGAATCTATAAATTATAATACAGATCAGTTATCAATTCAATTAAGAACCTTGGAAAAAAGAGCAGCCTCTCTTGATTCTATTCTTTCATCCCGTAAATTTAATATTCCTCAAAACCTTTCCTCTATCAAATTTTATAATTTTATAAATCAAATCAGCGCAGGATTTTCTCCCAATACTCAGATCGATGTTGAATTCATTAACCAGAAAAAGGACAAAGAGTTTCTCTATTATGAATACAAAATTGCGGGTAATGGGCCTTACAATGATGTCTATAAGTTGATTTATTCAATTGAGCAGAGTAAGGAACTTAAAAAGATAAAGAGTCTTACCCTAACCAGTCAGATTTCCACAACAAAAGAAGGGGTACCAAATTTTGTTGTCAATTTTGCTGGTAGTGTTGCAGTGTATTTTTCTTCGGATAATAGGTTTGCTACTGCCCTTTTTATTGAAAACAATCTTTCAACTGGTTTAAAATATGATGCGTTTTTTCCTCTGATCCGTACTTCTATTCCACCTAATGTGGATGATCTTCTTGATGTACAGGGTGCAAAACTCCTTGCTCTTATTCCTGAAGGTGCGTTCCTTGCGGATACAAAAGGAAATACTTATCTGTTATGGGAAGGCGAACAGGTCTACCTCGGTTATCTTACTAAAATAGACTACGAACATAATACTGTCGGTTTTATTCTTAATAAGGGAGGAATAATTGAAAAAGTTGAGCTTGGATTAGATAAAGAAGTAAATAAGAGTAAATAAGAAAAATTAGTGAGTCTGAACATGAAAATTAAAATATTTTTTACATTTTTACTTTTGATGGGAACCATTTCTTTCCCACAAAATTATCTGGAACGCCAGATTCAGGGGAATATCCCAAAAGATCAGATTGTTTCCTTATCTTCAGCTCTTTCTTTTGATAATGCTATTCAGCTTTTAAGTAAAGTAAGCGAAAGGGCAAAGGGTAAAAAAATTATTTCAACTGTTCAAATTTCAGATCCTATTGGTATTGAATTAACAAATGTTCCGTATGACAAGGCACTTGTGGCACTGGTAAATATGAAAGGTTTGATTTATGAGGAAAAAGAAGATGTCATTATTATTAAAAGAAAAAATGAACCTGTTCCTCAGATAAAAACAGAAAACACCTATGCCTCAGTTGATTCACGTGAAGTTAAGATTTCTGCCGTCTTCTTTGAGGCTGATTTAAATAAGGAAAAACAGGCCGGGGTTGACTGGCAAATGCTCCTTTCTAAAAATGGTCTCAGTGTCGGTGGTACCGGAGGCAACCCGCTTCCAACTAGCACTACCACAACAACTACCACAGCGACCTTAGGCTGGCAGGCAACTGGTACTTCAAACTTTGATCTTGGCGGTATGTTTGGTGATGCCACGGCTATTTTTAGGTTTTTTGAAACACAAAATATCGGCGAAATTATAGCAAGCCCAAATATTACTACACGTGATAGGGTTAAAGGCCGAATCCAGGTCGGTAGCGATTTTTCCATTAACCAAAAAGACTTTGCCGGTAATGTAATAACCAACTTCTTCTCAACAGGTTCCATTGTTGAAGTTACTCCCTATATTTATAAAGAAGATGGAGTTGATTATATTCTGCTTGATCTGAAAGTTGAAAGGAGTTCTTTTACTCCCGACCCCACTACAACAGTAGTTAATAAAACATCAGCATCTTCTCAGGTAGTATTGCTCAACGGAGAAGAAACTATTATCGGAGGGCTCTTTGAAAATGATGAGACAAAAATCAGAAATGGTGTCCCTTTTCTTAAAGACCTCCCCTGGTGGGTATTCGGGCTTAGATATATTTTCGGCAGCGATGATATTACTACTATTAAAAAGGAACTTGTTATTTCAATAAAAACTGAATTGTTGCCTACCTTGAAAGAGAGACTTGCAGGAGTTCGCAATACTAATCCTGTTAATGATGAAATTGATAAAAACCGCAAAAAACTTAAAGTTTATCAGTTTAAAGATTTAAATGAAACACCACAAACACCAAATAAAGATAATTAGGGAATTAAATGGAATCAATATTAATCGTTGATGATGATTTTAACCTTTGTACTGTTCTTAAAGAAGAATTGCTTGAAGTAGGCTATGAAGTTGATTTCGTTAATAATGGTGATGATGCCTTCCCTTATTTAAATAAACATCGGGTTGATTTAATTCTGCTCGACTTAAAAATGCCCGGTAAGGATGGATTTGAGGTGCTTAAAGAACTAAAAGAAAAAAAAATTAAAGTCAAGGTTATCGTTCTCACTGCCTATGCTGACGTAAAAAGCGCTATCGAATCAGCAAGAATGGGCGCTAGCGATTTTATTAGCAAACCGTATGATTTTGACGAATTGCTAATCACTATCAGGAAGGTTCTGCAAAAAGATATTTAAATATGAAGATTACCTTTAGGATCCTGGTAATTAATTTCGCCATTGTGTTTCTGGTATTAGGCAGCGCGGCACTTGCTTTTTATTCTATAATGTTTAGTGTCCTTACCTCTCAACATTCAAAATATCTCCTTAATTCAACTAATGATTTTATCTATGCCTACCGGCAAACTATGGATAATACCAAGGAGGACTTTTTATTCATAGTTAAAAATGGTATAAAACAAAAATTTTCAGCCCCCCAACTTCTCGAAAAAAACATAGATTTTATTCTCGAGATAAATTCTTCAAATAAAATAATAAATAAAACTTTCCGGGATAATGTCTATATTCCCGATAAAACCCTTACTCTCGACGATTTTAAAAATTATAACCCCTCCGCGGTAATTAAAACTTATAAAAACCAGGATGGAACAATTTATTTCTATGGCCGCATAATCGACGCCCCGGCACTCAATGAATTTTCTAATAGAATCGGCGCTGATATTGCCCTTGTCTGGAATAACACTATTACCCAGATGTCTAATGAATCCCAAAATCAGCAATACCTGTTTGCATTGAATACCGCTTTTAAAGACCTTGTTACAAAAAATAATTTCAAGATTTTCTCTCAAAAAGCCGAAGATACTGATATTCTTGTCACCTCTTGCAAACCCTTATCTAATGTTGAAGAGCTGAATAGTAATATATCTTTTCTGGTTTTCACTACTTTAAATGAAGCCGCAGATTTAAGGTCGGGTCTTAAACAAATTATGTTCATTATCGGTCTATCCGGTATTTTAATATCCCTTATTCTCACTTTTTTATTTACCGACAGAATTAGGAAACAAATATCTGATCTAAGTAAAGCAACTGAAGTTATAAAAACGGGAAACTTTCAGAATAAAATAGTAGTTAAAAGTAAAGATGAATTAGGAGAGCTTGCAAACGCTTTTAATCTTATGGTTTCAGAACTTGAAAAGAGCGAGAAATCAAAAAATGAATATTCTGAATTCATGACTATGCTCAACCAGAACCCCTCCTTAAAAGAAATATCAGATGCTGCCCTGAAGAAAATTATAAACACCTGCGGTTTCATCATAGGAGCATTATATACTATTGAGGATGATGGTATTAAAATGGCCGGATCATTTGGTGTGGCTAAAGAACGTACTCCCCTTAATTATGATTTCTTTGAATCTGTTATAAAAAAGAAAGAGATGCTTGAGCTGAAATTCGACGAGACCCCTCCTTCAATAATAACAGGATCAATAAAGATAGAACTGCATTATCTTTTTCTGGTACCGATTATCTATAACTCTAAAGTTATTGCTATTCTTGAGTTAAGCGGAACTGATAAACCCGGAAAAGAAGCAAAGGAATATATTACAAGTATCCAGGAACAGCTTGCCATCGGTTTGACAAATGCAATTGCATTCGTTCAGCTTGAGAAACTTGTGGCTGAACTGAAACAGCTTAATGAGGATTATCATAAACAAAATGTCCAGATTAGAAAACAAAATGAAGCCCTGGTTGATCTTCATAAGAAACTAAAAGAAAAAGCAGATGAACTTGAAATCCAGAAAGAGAAAGCCGTAGAATCAACCAAACTCAAATCTCAGTTCTTGGCAAGCATGTCTCATGAATTACGTACTCCGATGAATTCAATACTCGGGCTTACTGAACTTATGCTTGAGGAAGACTTCATTCAGGGGAAAAACAGGGAAAGAATCGAAGTGGTCCTTAAAAGTGCAAGACGACTAATGAACCTGATTAATGACATCCTCGATCTTTCAAAGATTGAAGCCGGCAAAATGGAGATTCATAATGAAAATGTCTTGATTGAAGATCTGATCAAAGAAGTCGAATACTCTATCAGCCCCCTGTTAATAAATAAAAAAATTGATTTCAGGGTGTTTAGAGATGTCGATACTTCAATTATTATGGATACCGATAGGGGTAAAGTGACTCAGGTTTTAATAAATCTGCTTGGAAATGCAGTTAAATTTACTGACTCAGGTTTTATAGAAATGGAAATCAGGGCTCTGGAAAATAATAAGCTTATTTTCAAAATAATTGATACCGGTATTGGTATATCTGAAGAAGACCAGAAAGTTATTTTTGAGGAGTTCAGGCAGGTCGACGGATCTATTACTAAAAAATACAGTGGTACTGGATTAGGGTTGACCATTTGTAAAAAAATTGCTGACATGCTGGAAGGTTCAATCAGTGTTAATAGCGAGCGTGGGAAAGGATCTGTTTTTACTTTTGAAATCCCCCTCAATTTTGTTAAAAAAGCAGAGCTTTTAATAAAAACTCCCTTAAGTGTGACAAAATCAGCCGAAAACAGAAAAAGACCAATCCTGGTGATTGAAGATAATGAAGATGTTAAACAAATTATCGGTCAGTATTTATCTTCACGGGGTTATGATGTTCTTTATGCTACTGATAGTGTCCGTGGAGTCGGGGAAGCAAAAATACACCAGCCCTCTTTGATTGTTCTGGATGTTATGCTTCCGGGGAATGACGGTTGGGATATATTATCGGAATTAAAAAATAGCGAATCAACAAAGGATATTCCTGTAATTGTAATATCTATCCTGAATGACAAAAACCTTGGATTCAGTTTGGGTGCCTTTGAATATATCCTTAAACCCGTCAGTCCGGCACAACTTTCATCGACAGTATCTAAAATACAAAGTGTTGTTAATAAAAGAATTGAGAAAATAGTTCTTGTTGATAATGATAGTTTTGAATATGAGAAGTTAAATAACGGAAAATATAAGTTAGATTATATTCAGGATAGTTCGCTTGCTTATAACAGGATCATTGAAGATCAACCGGATCTGATCATCATCAAACTTTTTATGCCTAAAGTGGACGGGATTACTCTTACATATAAATTAAAAGCCAATAAGGAAACTAAGCATATCCCGGTCGTTATTATCACCGATAAGGATATGAGCGATAAAGAAAAAGAAATCCTAAATGATATTGTTGAAAAAATAACAATTAAATCTAAAGGTCACCCGCTGGATGTTCTAAAAGTTGTAAGAGACAATATTAAATTGTTTGAGGTTCACTCAACTCCGGATAAATATACAATGGAGATCGAACAGACAGACACTCCGATTGAAAATATAAATTCAGGAAAAGTAAAAAACAAATTCTTGGGTGAAGTGCTTGTGGTTGATGATGATCCGGACACTCTTTTTACTATAAATGAAATTCTTGAATCATGTAATTGTAAAACTTACCTGGTCAGAGGTGGTAAAGAGTGTCTGGAACTGTTAGAAAAAATCACCCCCAACCTTATTTTGCTGGATATCATGATGCCCGAAATGGACGGATTTCAAACAATAGCAAATATTAAAATGCATCCGAGATGGCTGAACATTCCTATTTTCGCAGTCACCGCCAGAGCAATGCTCGATGATAAGGAAGTGATTCTGAAAAATGGATTTGACGATTACATTCCAAAACCCATAAATTCAAGTGTTCTGTCTTTCAAAATTAAAAAAGCCCTATCAAACCTTAAAACAAGTTAATATGTCAAAAATATTAGTAATAGATGATTTACCCGAAAATGTGTTCTTGCTTCAGGATAGATTGGAACATGAAGGGTATGAAGTTATCACTGCCTATGATGGAAAGACAGGCATACAAAAAGCAATAAATGAACTCCCGGATCTTATTCTTCTGGATGTAATGATGCCTGATATTACCGGTATTGAGGCTTGCAAAACTTTAGTCGATGATCCCATAACCTCGCATATCCCTATAATTCTCGTTACCGCGAAATCAGGGGCTGAAGACACAAAGGAAGGACTTGAAGCGGGTGCCTTCGATTATGTTAAAAAACCATTTAACAGGATCGAGCTTCTTGCTAGAATTCATTCCGCATTAAAATTAAGCGAAGCACATAAACTGCTTGTTGAAGCTGAAAAACGGAATACATTCTCCGCAACAGTTGTTACTACTAACCACAAAATTAAACAGCCCCTCACTCTTATGAGCCTTACTTCCGCGGCGATTAAAAGGGAATTGACAAAAGACGATATTTCCCGTGAGGCAATTCTGAAAAAATTAGCTTATATCGATATCGCAATTAAAGAAATTACTGATGTTCTTAACCAGCTTAATACCATTAAACAACCGGTTTTTTCAGATTATATCAAGAATATAAAGATGGTGGCTGTTCCTAAGAAACCGGAAGAACGGTCAGAGTAATTTCTGAATAGTGGAGAACATAGTATCGAACTCATATGGCTTCAGAAGGATGCTGTTTATTCCTATTTTTTGAATATCAAATTTTGAATCAATATTTAAACTGCCCGTAGATAATATTATTGGCATGTTGAAATTCAACTCCCTCACCTTCTCTATGCATTCAAGACCATTCATCTCTGGCATATTAAAATCCATTATTATCAGATCAACCTTTATTTCTTCCGTTAATAAGGTGAGAACTTCCAAACCTGAAGAAACTTTTATAACATTAAATCCATTTGATTCAAGCAGCTCAGCCAGAAGATCTCTAAGCATTATTTCATCATCTGCCAGGAGTATAATTTTATTTTCAGGTGCCGTTTTTTCAGCAGCCTTGGGTTCAAACGCAGGAAGAAACACATCAAATGTAGTATTTTCGTTTTCTACGCTTGATACCTCTATATGCCCCTGGTGAGCCTTTATAATTCCGTATGTTACATATAACCCTAAACCGGAACCTGTGTCTTTTATCTTTGTCGAAAAATAGGGATCAAAGATCTTTAATAGATTCTCTTCCTTAATACCTGAACCTGAATCAATTACCTGAAAATGAGTATACTTTCCCATTTTAAGTAGGGGATATTGTATTAAATTTTTATCGCCAATAGTAATATTAGTTGCATTCAGGGTTATTGTGCCCTTTTCTTCAATCGCTTCCTTTGCATTAACACATAGATTAAGCAGCACCTGGTATATCTCAGTGCCTGAACCGAGTATGTCATATAATGATTCAGAAAAACTTGTTACAAGATTTATCCTTTTGGGGAATGTCTGCTTAATTACTTTTGTAATTTCATTTAACAAATCATTCGGTTTAATCAGCTCTTTTCTCTTTTGTGTCGGTTTGCCAAATGATAAAAGCCCTTTTGTTAGATCCTTCGCGCGAATTGAACAGCTCTCTATGTTGTCAAGAAGGCGTGTTATTTCTTCTCTTGGCTCCACCCGTTTCTTTAAAAGATTAATGCTTCCGAATATACTGGATAACAGGTTGTTAAAATCATGAGCCATACCGCTTGATAGTTTACCTATAGTTTCCAGCTTTTGGGCCTGCAAAAGTCTGCTCTCGAGGGCTATATTCAGCTCGCTTGTAATAATACTGCTTATTGAAAAAGATAGAATAGCGGCAAATTGTTCAACATTGTTAATTTCAAGCGGAGAAAAACCACCGCCCTGCTTACCTATTATAATTGTAGCCAATAGCTTATTATCAAATAAACATGGTGTTAATACCAGTGACTGCGATTGAAAAGTCCGTACCAGATTATACCCGATATTATCACTCATGTTTAATGCTATGAGCGATTTTTCGTTTATCGAAAACCATTTATTCAAAAAAGAAAAGTTAGAGTTTAATTCTTTTTCAATATCCTGGCGGTTTGTTAAAAGATTTCCGGGATCATAATAATGGAATGAGTATTTATTTAATTCATTGTGAAGTATTACAAGACCAAAATCCCCACCGCTTATGGCCAGACATCTTATCAGAAGTTCTTCTGAAATCACCTTTAATGATTTTTCTTTTAATAGAAGAGAAAGTATGTTTTTTAATTCAGACTGGAAAAGCAAATTGTTCTTAAGAAGCTCTTCATCATAACCTTCAGCAAATTTCCTTTCGTTAAGCTCAACTTTTATTATGTATCCGCTTCCTGCTTTCTTTTTCGCGCCCACAGGAATTATCCGGATAATTGAATTATGTGTCGGTAATGAGATGCTGTCTGGAAGAATTCCGGTGAATTTTAAAGGCGTTAAATTTTCAATGACCTTTAAAAATGAAGCTCCCTTCAGTTTCTTTAGTTCGAATATCTCTTTAAATTTTTTGTTGTACCAGATAATCTTGTATTCGTTATCTGTTATTGCAATGCCCTCTTTTACTGTCTCAAAATATTTAGCTGCTGACTCTAAGGATGGAAAATTTTCTGACATTAATATTAATCTTGTTTAATGGAATACTTTTTAATTTTGGTATATAAGGTCTTTTGACTTATACCAAGTTGGCTTGCTGTTTGCGTCCTGTCCCATCGAAAATGTTTCAACGCTTTTGTTATGTGTATCTTTTCAAGTTCATCTATACTTATAATTCCATTTCCGTTATCTTCAGGAACGGAAGGAATAATTTCTATAATTGAAGCCGAACGGGGAAGATTAAGATCTTCAAAATGAATCAGGTCTCCCTCGGCAAAAATAAGCGCTCTTTCTATTATATGTTCAAGTTCTCTTATATTCCCCGGATAATCATATTTCAAAAGAGCATCTTCGGCATGGGGAGTGATTTTCTTTGGAGAACGTATGGGTGATTTTGTTTCAAGGAAATGGTTCGATAATACCAGAATGTCTTCTTTCCTTTCGCGAAGCGGGGGAATTGTTAATGTTATTACATTTAATCTGAACAATAAGTCACGTCTGAAGGTTTTATTGTCTGCCTCTTCAAGTAGGTTTCTGTTTGTGGCACTGATTACCCTGATATTGGATGTTAATGTTGTTACTCCCCCTATCCTTCTGTATTCTCCGTTTTCAAGAAATCTGAGCAGCTTTGGTTGAAGTGAAAGACTTAATTCTCCAATCTCATCTAAAAATAATGTTCCTCCATGGGCAATTTCAACCAATCCCTGCTTTGTCGATTTTGCGTCAGTAAATGCTCCCTTCTCATGCCCGAAAAGTTCACTTTCTATAAGCTGGTCCGGTAGGGAAGCGCAGTTTATTATAACAAATGGCTTGTCATTTCGCGAAGAGTATTTATGAATATATTCGGCAAAAAGTTCTTTCCCCGTTCCTGTCTCTCCCTCTATTAGAATATTAGATTCTGAATGAGCCGCTTTATTCGCCAGGTTAATTGCTTTTTGCAGACCCGGACTGTTCCCGATAATTCTGCTTGATAATTTTTTGTTTACCTGATTTGAAAGAATTGTCGTCTTTACTAAAAGATCACGGTGTTCCAATGCGCGGTTTATTGTAATCAGCAGCTCATCAAAATTATATGGCTTATTAATAAAATCATAAGCTCCGTTCCTTAAACAATCCACTGCTTTTCTAAGCTCTGACTGTGCAGTAAGTATTATAACCTGGATTGATGAATTGTACTCTGATACAAACTGTAACACCTCTTCTCCGTTAACAACCTTCATTGATAGATCAAGAAGAAGAATATCATAGTTTTTGTTTTTAATAGCTTCAATAGCAAGGCTTCCATCGTAAACGGTATCTACAGAAAATCCTTCTTCTATTAGTTGCTCTTTTAACAGATAACAGAGAGTTTCATCATCATCACAGACTAATATTTTCGCGTTTTTTGCCATAAATTTGTTTGTTATTTCCGGTTCTGGTTAAGTTTCATTTGGAATAAAATAGCCTTTTATATATATTTGACACTCTTATAATTAAGGGCGCGTAGCTCAGGGGTAGAGCATCTGCCTTTTAAGCAGAGGGTCGGTGGTTCGAAACCACCCGCGCTCACCAAATTATAATCGTAGATTGAAGAGCCGTTGTTTAACGGCTTTTTTATTAAATATGTCAAATCAGAATAAAATAATTTCTATCCCCTAAGTTAAGTCTTTTCGCTATTATAATTCCATTAAAATTTTCATTAAGAACTAATATTTAAGATAAATAATAGTAAATTTCAATCACCCTTTACTTTCATTAAATCTTTTTTCCGCTATTCCCGCTATTGTCTTTCCAATGCTGATTGATGCTGTCGCCGCTGGAGATGGGGAATTCAATATATGAACCATATTCTCTGCTTCTATAATTCTGAAGTCATCAACTAGCTTTCCATCTGGTTCAAGTGCCTGGGCTCGGACCCCGGATCCGCCAGGATATATATCCTGTCCACTTATTTCCGGTATAAGCTTCCTGAGTGCATTTACAAATTCATTCTTGTTATATGACCGGTAAAATTCCTTTATCCCCATTCTGTAATGCTTTGCCGCCATATGCCAAAACCCCTTATATGATATCATCTCTGCTATGTCCACCAATGAGAAATCACTCCTTTTGTAACCCTCTCTCTTAAATGAAAGAACAGCATTCGGTCCTGCCTCCGCACCTCCCTTTATCATGCGTGTAAAATGAACTCCAAGAAAAGGAAATTGTGGGTCTGGAACAGGATAAATTAAATTCTTAACTAAGTATTCTTTCTCTTTTATAAGATTGTAATACTCCCCCCGGAATGGAATTATTTGTAGATTTGGTTTTATCCCGCATTTTAATGCAACTCTGTCTGACTGAAGTCCTGCACAATTAATAAGAACCCTTGTCTTAATCTCCCCCTTATTGGTTTCTATTATTAGCTCACCGTTTTTCTTCACCAGGTTGTTAAATCTAGTGGATGTTCTTATCTCTCCGCCGTTTTCTTTAATAATATCCGAGTATTTTTCTGTTACATCCGTGTAATTAACAATCCCTGTTTCTTTTACATGCAGGCCAAGTATCCCTCTGGCATGCGGTTCAAATTCCTTTATCTCTTCAGCTGAAATTCTTTTCAATCCCTTCAAACCGTTCTCCATTCCACGCTTTTCCAACTCATGTAGGATTGGTACTTCATAATCATTAACGGCAAGAACAATTTTTCCGCAATGGTCATGAGGAATATTGTTTTCCTCACAAAACTTATAAAGAAGTTCTCTCCCTTCAATACAATTCTTTGCTTTTAATGAACCCGGTTTATAATAAAGACCGGAATGAATAACTCCGCTGTTATTCCCCGTCTGGTGAAAAGCTAATTTTTCTTCAGCTTCTATAACTACAACATTTAGTTTTTTATCTTTCTGGAGTGACATACCCGTTGCTGCCCCAACTATCCCTCCGCCTATTATTGCTATATCAAATTTGTCTGACATAAATATTCCTTCTGTTTAAGATACTGCTACTTCAAAAGAATCATTTTCCTTGTCTCGGAAAAACTACCTGTTTGTATCCTGTAAAAATAAATTCCGCTTGGTTGCTCGCTCCCGTTAAAATAAACATCGTAACTTCCCGGGTCTTTGGTTTCATTTACAAGTGTGGAAATTTCTTTTCCCAGAATATTGTAAACCTTAATTGACACACTGCTTCTTTCGGAGATAGTGTAATTAATATTTGTCTCGGGGTTAAAAGGATTCGGATAGTTCTGAGATAAAGAAAAAGTTTTAGGGGAATTCTTCAAATCATTATTTATTCCCGTTGCCTCTGTTCCGCCGCCATTATCTGTTTTCATTATTAATCCATTCGCGCCTATAATCCATCCGTTGTTATTGTCCCAAAAAAAAATTTTTGATAACGTGTTGGTTGTATGCGTCAAAAGATTATTCCAGGTAAAGCCGCCATCTGTTGATTTGAGAAGTGTACCGTTTGAGCCGCAAATATAACCATTTAGTGTGTCTACGAACTGAATACCGTTTCCTTCTGTAATATCTACCAGACTTTTTACCCAGGTTGCCCCGGTATTTGTAGATTTTAATAAAACTCCGTATAACCCTGTCATCCATCCATATTTCCCAACAAAGTTTACCTGGTTGATAGTAGTAATATTGGGAATAGACATTTCCGAAAAAGAAAAACCACCCTTTGTAGAATAAGCCGTAATTATTTTTCCGTTTTCGCATGGCGCTATTATATGCTGTGCGTTAGGGAAATAAAGATCCCGGATATTGTCAAGACCATATATGGGGCCTATAGTACCTCTTGTGAATGGACTAATCATGTCAAGTTCTAAAATTGTTCCCAGATCACCAGCCGCATAAACCTGGTAAGAATTCCTGGTTATTGACTTATAATTTACATTGGGTAAGCTTTTTATATCTAAAGTTGACCATGTTTCTCCAAGGTCTGTCGATTGTAATAGTGTTCCCCTGTCTCCGGCTATCCATAATTGTTGATCGCTCCAATTTGAATAAAATGTAATATCATTCAATCTGGAGGCAGAATTTGATTCTTTTTTTATCCAGGTGTTTCCTCCATCTGAAGTTTTAAGGATTGTTCCCTGATCTCCGACAATAAATCCATATTGCTGATTAGCAAAATAAATTGCATTTAAATTAGTCCGCTCTCCTGATGACTGGAAATCCCAGTTTGTTCCCTCATCATAAGTACTGGCAAGAAACCCTGAATTTCCCGCAAGCCAACCTGTACCTGTAGCTAAAAAAGTTACACAATTAAAAGTTAATGTAGTATCATGTTCTTCTTTATTCCAACTATCACCACCATTATTAGTACTTAGGAGTATTCCGTTTTTTCCCGCTGCAATTCCGGTGTTATGGTCAACAAAACTTATTGACAAAAGCCATTTATTTGTAGTACTATTACCAATACTCCAATTATTACCACCATCTGTCGTTTTTAGTATTTGTCCGTTTTGACCGCATACAAATCCATAATCCTTGTCAATAAAACAAATAGAAGATAGAATTATATTTATTTTACTGTTCTCATCAACCCATGTTACACCGCCGTCAGTAGTCTTTTTGATTGTGCCGTCTCCACCTGTCAGCCAACCTATATCTTGATTAATAAAATAAATCTTTGAGAAAGACAATAAAGGATTAATTACAGTTGAAGTCCAGTTAACACCCCCGTTCGTTGTTTTAAGTAATACTCCGTTTGAACATACAGCATACCCATTATTTGCAGACGTGAAGAAAATAGAATTGATATTAAAAAAAACCTCGCCAGTATCTTGTCTAATAAAACTTAATCCGCCGTCAGTTGTTTTTAGAATTATTCCATTCTCACCTGCTGCCCAGCCATTTAACTTATCAGTGAAAAAGGATGTCTGCAGATTATTTGCGTATCCGGTTTGTACTACAGTCCAATTTATTCCGGCATCGATTGATTTAATGAGTAATCCGTTGTCGCCGACTGCAATTACATTATTATCGTCAATAATAGTCATGTTATTTATAGTGTTTCCCTGTGGCAGAGGGTTTATCCATTTCCAATTCTGCTGACCCGATGCACATATTGTCGTTAGAAGAAATAGTGCGATTATTTTTCGTTGCATATAGTTAATCAGTTTCTAAATAAATTATTTCCACAACCCGATAAACAGAAGCGGAATTAAAATTTGTATGAAAATCCCGATTGAATAAATACATACGCTCTCGTTATATATTTGGTGTTTATTCTGTTGTATTTTGCATTCACATCCAGATCGAGTTCAGGAGTAAGATTAATTTTAAACCCTGCCTCGGGCGAGATACCCCAGCTCCTGTCTTTTGTAATCACATTATCTTTTCCAAAATAGCCGTAATCAATAGTCAGGTCGAATCTCGAAAAATATCCCCCGCCTTCAAGTCCTATGTAGGGAATAAAATTATAATCTAAAATATTATAACGTACTCCTATCAGTACCGGTATCGTATTAAATGAAAAAGTATAATCTGGCAGGTTTTCCTGGTATCCAAACTTGTAATACCCGGTAGAAAAGCTAACTTCAAAACTACTGTTAAATGAATAACTGACATTAAAACTGCTGCCGAATCCAACAGATACTACATCCTCTGAGTAACCGGTCGGAATAGCAGCCGAACCCTGGACCCGTATTTTAAATTGTCCATACGTATTTGAGTAAATAAGGAGGACAGATATTAGAAATATGATGTATTTTAATTTCAATGACGACCGTATTTTTATCTGTTCATTTAAAATATATAATTAATAATTAAAACTCTTCTTTATGTTAAATATTGTTTTGCCTATTTTTGGTTAAATAATTCCTGGTATAGGATATAGATTGAATTTCATATCGATATTAAAACTTACTTTTAGGTTATTACTAATCTTTTATTTCTTTTCTCTTATTGATCCCTCTTTTGCTCAGGGGAAAAAATATAATATTTCCGGTGTCGTTTCTGAGGTCGGTTCAGTTGAACCACTTATTGGAGCGAATGTTACCGTTTACAGAGATAGTATCAGATCCGGCCACGCTATAAGAGGCGCTGCCACTAATAAATATGGTTTCTATTCTATTCCGGATTTTCCGGCGGGAAATTATTACTTCTTTATTTCAAGTATAGGTTATGAAACTAAAATAGCAAAAGTCAGGATTCCGGGAAATTCACAGAGACTCGACTTCACACTTCTTAAAAAAACTATTACCCTTAACGAAATTGTTATTTCAGATAAGAAATTAAATGATTTTAATAAAACAGTGGGCTCTATTGAAGTCGATCCCGAAACTATAAAAAAATTACCCTCCTTTGGCGGGGAATCCGATATATTCAAAGCGCTGCAGTTTTTACCGGGTGTCACCGCGTCAACTGAAATTTCTACAGGTCTTTATGTAAGGGGGGGCTCTGCCGACCAAAACCTTACTTTGATTGATGGTGTAAATATTTATAATCCTTCTCATCTCGGTGGTTTTGCCTCTACCTTTAATGCTGATGCTGTCAGCAATATTACTCTTATCAAGGGCGCGTTCCCCGCTGAATTCGGCGGCAGACTCTCCAGTGTTCTCGATATTACTATGCGCGAAGGCTCCAAAGAAAAATTTTCCGCCTCTGTGGGATTGAATACTGTTAGTTCCAGGGTTACTATTGAAGGGCCGCTTGATACAAATGCTTCATTTATAATTTCCGGAAGAAAAATGTTCCTTGATAAAATTCTTCCTTTATTCCATAACCTTGATAATATTCCCCGTTACGGCTTCTATGACATGAATGGTAAAATTAGCTACTCACCGTCAAAAAATGATAAAGTTTTTATCAGTGCTTTTTTAAGTAGTGATAATATCGGCGATGCCCCCAATAATAAAGATATTGGTTATGGAATCCAATGGTCTAATACTACTATAAATTTGAACTGGACTAATATCAGTTCTGGATCTCTTTTTACCAACACTTCCCTGATGTACACAAATTATTCATTCTCTACTTTAATTAAAGATAAAATGCCCGGGAATAATCCGCTAGATTTTTATACATCTTCGGTAATAAGTGATATTTTACTTAAACGGGAAATGCAGTTCTTTGCCGCGGAGAAACATTCTTTTAAAACAGGCGCTGAAATTGTTTTCCATTTATTCTCGACTACTACAAGCGATTTTTATATTCCGGAATTATCATATAAACCATTTTACGGCACTGATATTAATTCGCTTGAAGCCTCAGTTTATTTTCAGGATGATTATCAAATTTATGACAACCTTAAAAGCAATATCGGTGGAAGATTCTTTTATTTCGAACAAGCCAAATTCTATGCATTTGAACCAAGAATATCACTTACATATTATCCTCTGGATCGTTTGATAATCAGAGCTGCATTCGCTGTATCTCATCAGTCCCTGCATATGCTTACCAGGAATGATATTTACCTTCCAACTGATCTCTGGTATCCTTCAACAAGCAAAATTCAACCCTCCCGTTCTGTTCAGGGTTCCTTGGGAATGGAAGTCCTTTCACCGGATCGATCCTTTCTCTTTTCTCTCGAAGGTTACTATAAGGATATGAGCCGCCTCTATGAATATAAAGATAATGCGAATTTCAATTATAGTAACAATTTAGAAGATCAGCTCACTGAAGGTGTCGGCTATGCTTATGGTACTGAACTCTTCCTAAATAAAAAAATGGGAGACTTTACCGGCTGGATTGGTTATACGCTTGCATGGACAAGGAGATATTTCCCCGAACTCAATGCCGGCAATGAATATTATCCACGCTATGATAAAAGGCATAATATATCAGTAGTTATAAATTATGAAGTGAGCAATAATTTTAATTCCAGTGCTACTTGGACGTATAGCACTGGCGAGGCTTTTGCCTTACCCGTAAACCAATATTCAATCTTTAACCCGGCTTTGCCCGATCCGACTAATAAAGTTTCTTACTATGATTATTCATCCAGGGACCAGTTCCGTTTACCTGCTTTCCATAAGCTCGATCTCTCTTTCAATTATAGCACCCAATGGTTCGGCAAAGCAATCCAGCTTTCACTCGATATTTACAATGTCTATAACCGGTATAATGCATTTACAAAATATATCGGTTATAATATTGATTCTGTAACAGGAAATAAAATCCCGGTATTAAGACAGTTTACATTATATCCCTTCCTGCCTTCACTGGGAATAAACATTAAATTATAATGAATAAAATTAAATATATATTTTATCTGCTGCCTCTGATTTTATTTTACTCATGTGAACAGCCCTCCGAGGAACAGGATATCCCTTATATTCCGAAACTTGTTATCGAAGGAATTCTCTCTGAAGGTAAACCTGTTCAGAATATTTATATCGGAAGAACTATGCCCGTATCAGTAAAATTAGAATCGTCATTTACGGATCTTCCGGATGCTGCCGCTGCAATTATCTTCAATGATAAAGTATACCCACTACGCTACACCCAGAATGGGTTATATAAAAATGATACTCTTCAAATTATAAGAGGAGAAAAATATACATTGGTTGCATCCTGGCAAAATCTCTCTATAAATGCCGAAACAACCGTTCCTGTGCCTGGAAATATTTCACACTTTATGCTCCAGTCTCAGACCTCTGATAGTGGTACTATTCATTTTCTTCAGGGAAGGGTTTATCCTATAGCAGATGAAGTTTATGCTGCAACATGGGTGCTTATGAATTCATCAGGGATTATTGCAAATGAAAGTCTGGTATTTGGTACTGTCACCGGTAATAACAATTCAGGTATTGTAAATTGTACAACAGCAAATATACCCTCTAATTTTATAAACGTACCCAATTCAAAACTTATTCCCCATGTTTATATTTATGATCATCCCTTCCTGGATTTTTATAACACTCAGAGTCTTAACCAGGTTTCAGACGCCATCTTTGGACAGACCGGTTCTCAGATTCAATGGAATATAAAGGGAAACGGAATCGGTTTATTTGTCGGTAGACTGGATACTTTAATTACTAATTAATTCCCTCCAATATATTCTGATAATCCGACACTTGTACACCATTTACCCTGTTTTGAATCAATTGAAACCGATATTACTGAATTCCCGGATAATCCCGAATTGGAACTTAAATAAACTACCCATCTGGCGCCGTCAAATTTTGCCAGCCCTGCATCAGTGGCAATCCAGGCATTGTTCATTTTATCAAAAGCAAGATCAGTTGCTGTTACTCCCGGAAATCCCGAATTATATCTATTAATATTATACCATTTTGAATTTTTGAAATAACTGAGGCCGCCTGTTCCAACATCACCGGTAAGGGGACTTCCCGCACTAACCCATAAAATCCCCGTATTATCAAATTTAACTGATGATATATAATTATCCTGAAGGTCGGAATTATAGGTTGAAAACACGCTCCATTTAAAATTAGCATATTTGCATAATCCTCCTCCCGATGTGCCGGCCCATAATATATTATTCGGGCCTACCGCAAGAGCGGATATAATATCCATAGTAAGGCCTGAATTTAATTGGTTGTATTCATTAAAGGAAACCCCGTCAAATTTTAATAACCCTGTTTGGGTTCCTGCCCATACATTATTATACTGATCAACAGTAACGACAGTTATATTGTCATTCTCAATCTGAGAGTTTGATGAGTTGTATACTTTCCAGTTTGAACCGTCAAATCTTCCAAGTCCGTGGTTAGTACCCACCCATATTATATTATCAGCAATAAATATATCTTTTACATTATTACTGGGTATGCCGGAATTTGCAGTATTATAAACAGTGAAAATACTACCGTCAAATTTTATAAGTCCATTACTCGATGTACAGATCCATTTATTGTCATATTTATCCACTCTTACTTTTGTAAGGTTATTTGTGGGTAGAGCGCTGTTCTCCGTGGTATATGTTTTCCACCAGTACTTTGGGTCCTCCCTCAAAACCACATAAATCGAATCATCAACATTTCGTTTAAGTAAATAACTTATTGTAGTATCAAGATAATTTCTACGGTTTAGGTCTATTTTGTAAAAACCGGGTTCGAGATCAGAAATTATAAAGGGAGAAACATTTCCAACCCGTTGGTTATTAACATAAATTAAAGCACTGTCAGGATCAGTGTACAAGGCCACTTTGCTTTTTGTTAGTCCCGGGATCACAGGAGGTACATCTTTGCAGGAGCTGGCCATTAAGATCAGAATGAATGCTAAAAGTGAAACGATTGTTTTTATCATACCCACCCGCGTAATTTACATGCTTCAGCAACCTTAGCTACACCGACAACCATTGCCGCAAGCCTTGGGTGAACTTTCTTTTCTTTAACTGCTTCATGCACCCGGTGGTATGCCTTTGTCAGTTTCTGATCCAGCCTTTCGTGTACCACACTTTCCTCCCAGAAATATGAATATTTATCCTGAACCATTTCAAAGTAGGATACTGTCACTCCTCCTGCACTTGCAAGGATATCCGGAATAACATGAATCCCTTTTTTGCTTAATATAATATCTGCCTCGGGTGTTGTCGGTCCGTTCGCGAGCTCACATACTATCCGTGCTTTAATATTGCCGGCATTCGCTTCTGAGATAGCATTTTCGAGAGCAGCGGGATATAAAATATTTACATCCAGCTCAAGCAGACTTTCATGTTGGATAGGTTTAGATCCCGGGAAATTGATTACGCTCCCCGTTTTTAATTTATGCTGCACAAGTTCTTTGGAATCAAAACCGCCAGGATTAAATATCGCGCCCCTCGAATCACTTACGGCAATTAATTTACCTCCTCCCAGCAGTTCATGATGCAGCAATGCGGCACGCTGTCCGGCATTGCCAAAGCCCTGGATCGCGAAATTCCCGGTGGGATCAACTCCCAGTAATTTACACGCTTCCCTTACTGTAATAACCCCGCCCCTTGCGGTAGCGTCTCTTCTTCCCTCGGTTCCCCCTATCTGCTGCGGCTTATCAGTAAACACACCGGGCTGGTGCCGGTGCAATATAGTTTCATATTCATCTAACATCCATGCCATTGTTTGCGGATTGGTATAAACATCAGGTGCAGGAATATCTGAATCAATTCCAATAAACTGTGCGATACCGCGGACATATCCCCTTGATAGGTTCTCTAATTCACGTTCGGATAAAGATTTGGGATCGCATACAACCCCGCCTTTACCTCCTCCTAATGGAACATCAACTACAGCGGTTTTCCATGTCATCCATCCCGCCAGTGCTCTTATGGTATCAACAGTTTCATCCGGATGAAACCTTATGCCTCCTTTGGCCGGGCCCCGTGCAGTGTTATAATGAATTCTGTATGCATGAAAAATCTTTACCTTCCCGTTGTCAAGTTTTACAGGAATAGTAAATTTAATCTCTTTCTGAGGCCATTTTAATAGTTCAATTGTAGCTTCATCAAGATTAAGTATTCTGGCAGCTTCAAGTATCTGCTGCTGCGCAACCCGGAATGAATTATATGATTCCATCATTCACTTTTCCCTTTATCTGAATCTTTATTGTTTAGTTTGTCTTTGTCGTATACATCAAGGAGTATCCTGTACCAGCAGTTCCTGCACGTCAGCGCCCTGTCAACACCAAGTAATACCTGCTGCCATGGACTTAGTTTGTGCCCGCAGTGGGGGCACAAATCAAATACCTTATTTTGTTCCGGCTCTATCGGGATCAATTTATCTCCGGTTTTAAAATTACACCTTTATTCTTCTGACCGTTCATCTTAATTAGAATTGGTTTACTAAATTGCAAATGCTTTGTGAATTGCATCGATTCAACAGGAGGTTGACCAAGCAGCCAGTCCCAGTTTATATATCCAAGGTTGTTGTGGGGATTAACTGTAAAGTATCCCACCATAAATGAAGTAATATTCTGGAAGAAGTGCGAGCCTTGCGAAGGCGCTACTGCCATTTCCTTAAAGCCGGTTTCTATTATGGCTTTTGCTCCTGAGATCATCTCCCAGTTAACGGGTATTCCCAGCCATGGATCAAGTGAACCCCACCGGCCGACTCCTATCAGCAGGTATGGCTTTCCCTCTGAGATTAGTTTATTATTAAATAATCCTACCTCTCTTGCTACATCCCGGCTTTTCACTCTTTCAAAAAGATGGTAATCAACCAGTACTATATCATGTATATCAGTAATTATACCATTTCCCAGAACCTGCGCACTCTGGCAGATAATGTCTTCCTCTTTATAATCGTCTATATTCAGTTCTTCCAATTCCCGGTTAACCACAAGTGGCCTCATCTGAAGTAAACCGAATTCTTTCGGACTGCCGGGTTCCGGGCGGAGATTCACCGCGAACTCAATCTCAACCGGTGTACCCATTCCCCATGTTCCCATATCAAGCAGTAGATCTAATATTTCTGGCAGTGGGAATAGCTTATTCCTGAGTATAGGACCAAATGTAATCACACGTAATCCGTCTCTTGAAATGCCGTCATATATCGCGTAATTATCATGGATATAAGTTGAACCGACCGGAACTAATGTCCCGTCCTTCTCTGCTGTTTTCAAATCAAATTCCTGTACAAGCATATCATGAGTAACATAACCAAAGTCCGCGTCACCATCCAGTATTAAAGCAAAAAAATTTCTCTGGCTGCTATCCAGGGATTCTTCAACCGAATAAAACTGTATAAGATCAGTCGGATATTTGGGGCAGAAACGCACAGTATTACCGCCATCCACAACTGTTTTCCCCAATCCCAGCGCTACTGATACTATTCCGTCTTCCTGTTTCTGGGGCGCATGAGGATAATAATTATATGATTTAGCCACCCCTGAAAAATCAGGATAGAATCTATTCTCGTGACTGAATCCGACCATCTTCTGAATTATTACAGCCATCTTTTCTTCTTCAAGACGGTAAGAAGTAATCTTTATATAGTTCTTCGTATTCTGATAAAAAGTTGAAGCATAAACGCGTTTAACCGTATTAAGTAGCTGGCTTAACCTGATTAGTTTATTGTGATGATTATTCGGCAGCATATATGTTTGATATACACCCGCAAATGGATGATACTGTGAATCTTCCAGCAGGCTTGAAGATCTTACCGCTAAAGGAGAATGTATAATATCAAGAAATGCCGCAAGCTCACCCAACACATCTTCAGGGAATTTTTCAGCGTCAAGAAACCTTCGTGTAATCTCTTCATCATCATTGCAGTTTAAAGCAAAGTTTCTCAGATCGTTCTCATCAATAAACTGGTCAAATACATCTGTACCGATCACTACTGCCGGAGGCACCTGGATATGAATATCATCAAATTTATCGCCGACATTGTAATTATTAATTAAAGTATTCACAAACCCTAAACCGCGTGCCTTCCCGCCTAATGAACCTCCTCCGATACGTGCAAAACTTGAAGCGGGATCAAAAGTCTCTTTCACGAAATCTGTTATTATGCCCCTTTGACGCATATGCCGGTAACCGTGAAGCGAATATATAAGGTCCTTTCTTAATGCTTCAACCGATTTATAATCTGAAACTTTTCTTGGTCTTAACTGGTGTGCCAGCCAGAATTCTGTCCTTGCCTTTAACCAGTTTGAAAAATGGTTCTTTTCTCCATGGTAACGTATACTTTCAACCGGCACGATCGCTAACTGTTCCTCAAGTGTTCTAAGATTTGTAGCTCTGCCTACTTCAACACCTTCAGGTGTCCTGAAAACAAAATCACCAAAACTAAAGTAATAATTCATGAATACCCTTAACTCATTTAACAGGGTAGGTGATTCCTTCATAATAAAAGAGACATTTATTTCGGAAGCTATTTTACTGTTTTCTTCAACATTCGAAAGCAGCAGTATCGGAACATCCTCATGTTCCTTTTTTACTTCTTTAGCAAACTTAATCCCCGCCTGCGGATCATTTATTCCGTTACGGGGAAAATCAATATCGGAAATAATTCCAAGCATGAATTCTTTGTACCTAGTATAATAATCCCAGGCCTCTTCATAAGATAAACATAAAAGTATTTTGGGCCTTGCCCTCATCCTGAGGAATTTATGTGAAAGATTTATACCTTCAGAAATAAGTCTCTGCGACTGGTTCAGTATTTCCGTATAAATAATCGGAAGGAATGAAGAATAATATCGTACACTGTCTTCAATTACAATAACCGTTTGAACACCCACCATTCTTGTATCGTGGTCAACATTCAGAATGTCCTCAAAATATTTTACTATTGCTATAATTATTCTGAAGTCCCCCTGCCAGATAAAAATCTTATCGAATACTGTATGGTCTTTACTCAGAAGCAGGAGATTCAATTCTTTGTTGTCATGAGCAAGCAGAACTATTGGAATATTCAATCCTGCTTCCCTTATCATCTTCGCGAACAGGACAGGCGGCATATCTTCAATATGAAGAGTTGTAATAATCAAATCAAATTTGCGTTCCTCTTTGGCAAGAGCTATTGCCTCGCTCCCGCTGCTTACACGTGTAAGTTCCGGCGAATGGCTTAAATTCAGGCCCTGGTATTCATTTCTTATAAGCTCGTATAGGCGCCCGTCTTCTTCAAATAAATACAAATCATACAAACTTGATACAAGAAGAATGTCTCTGATTCTGAGACGCATAAGGTTTTGAAACCCCTGAAACCGGTTACCATAACCGTGTTCAACCCACAGTGCGTCAAAATCATTCCTTATGTCATCGAAATTCGATTTCATCGTTAATAATAAAAAATATTATCCTCTAACTTTCCAATTTTTTTACTCAAAGTAAAGCACAATATATAAAATCCCCCTCAAGTTTGTCATTCTGAGTGCGAGAGAAGAATCTGTGCTAATTTGTCATCCCCGCATAGTACTGTCATCCCTGCGAAAGCAGGTATCCCCTGAATTGTTGTCCTCCCTACGCCTTTCCTGAAGCACCCCATTCTCACAACGAACAGTATTAAGGCCGACAAAGTCCCATCGATCACCTATAGATCACCCAACGCTCACAACACGGGTATATAAAAATATCCTGAAACGATTATAAACCGATCCTAAAATGATCCCGAACCGATCCCGAAACGATTATGATTTGATCCTGATGAATCCTGAAAATATAGCCCCCATATTTGTCTTCCCCACCCGCAGCCTGCGCGCCTTCTGGACTATTGCAGAATAAACATCAATGTCATTTCGACCGAAGAGAGAAATCTTTTTCCTCTTAACCATAAGATTTCTAAATCGAAAACTCCGTCGAAATGACACTTTTACAGACATGTAACATGCCGGGTGAAATGAAGGCAAATCCCAACTACTGACATAATCCCGACATAAAACTGACATAAAACTGCCACAAAGCACAAAAGATACTGAAAAGGTACTGCGGAGATACACAAAAGGTACAGGAATGGTACTGAAAATAGCAGGAGGCATCCATAAATATAAAAAATAACTAAAAATATTAGGAACCAGAATTTTGAGAATAGTGACGTCTTGATGATTTAAGCCTCTTGCATCTGTCACAATTGTTCAAATATATTTTGAATATTATCCCTGTAATCTTTTTGGAAATAATCCAAGGACCAAACGATTTAAAAGGTCACGGAAAGTCTTTTCGTTTTTATTCTATCATAATTAAAAGGAATATTATTATGCCCAAATATCTAATTGAACGGAATATACCAGGAGCGAGCAAGTTATCCACTCAGGAACTCCAGGCAATTTCTCAGAAATCCTGCGGAGTGCTTAACAAGCTGGGCCCACAAATACAGTGGGTCCAAAGCTACGTTGCCGGTGACAAAATCTATTGTATTTACATCGCTCCAAGTGAAGAGATGGTCCGTGAACATGCAAAGCAGGGCGGCTTTCCTGCTAATATAGTTTCAGTAGTTGAGTCAATCATTGACCCAACTACTGGCGGTGCTTGAGCAGATCAATTCATGTAAATTGACAAGGACGCGCTATATTATTAGACCAGACGTTATGTCTTAATCAGAAAAATAGTATTGTTGTACTTAGGATGACTGAACAACTAAGACTTCTCATCCTTATACTTCCTTTGACTTAGTAGAAAAATGCTTTAATAATTTAATATCAAATATCATTTAGTAAATCTACTATGTTTTAGTGAAAGAGGAAAAAGGTCAACATTCTCCATTTCTTATGTTCCTGCCATGCGCATCGGGTTATTACCCTATTTCCATTTCTCCACCTTTAGCTTCCATGATTTGTCAGTCTGTTTTTGCCAGACGTTAACATGCTTACAATGATCCGTTGTGCCTTTATTCTCCGGTATAAATAGAACCAGTTTTTCTTATATTATTAGTTTACAATTAAAGGCACTTTTATGAAATGGCCTAAGAAACACACAAAAAATCTTGTTTATAGATCTCTTATGAATACAACTCCTAAATCTGAAGAGCAAATAGCAAACGCAGCTATCAGTCTGGCTGTAAAAAAAGAATTTTATGAATTTGATTCCGAACAGAATCTTGAGGCAATACTAACCAATCTGGATAGTAAAGATCAGAATCATATTATTGAAGCGGTTAAAGAGGTTGTTAAAGATTTAACTGATAAGGAATTACTTAAAGTATATCCGGACACAACAGTTTCTTTAACAACAGATGGTATTTCTTATGTTTTAAGCAGAGTACCTAAAAATTATTTTTAATTGTGTAAAAAAAATCCCCCCTAAGGAAGGGGGGAATGAAAGGAGGCCGTCTATGAAAAAAAACGACCTTGAATAAATATAAAGAAATTTTTACACAACACCCTGATCTATCATTGCGTCTGCAACTTTCAGGAAGCCGCCTATGTTGGCGCCGTTTACATAGTTGCCCGGTGTCCCGAATCTGTCTGACATCGTTACACAGGTATTATGAATGCTCTTCATTATTCCTCTTAAACGATTGTCGACTTCTTCTTTCGTCCACGGTAAACGCATGCTGTTCTGTGACATTTCTAATCCGGATACTGCTACGCCGCCTGCATTGGCTGCTTTGCCGGGACCGTATAATATTTTTGCATCCAGGAATATATTCACTCCCTCAAGTGTTGTCGGCATGTTTGCGCCTTCACTAACGCAGAATACGCCGTTCTTTAAAAGGTTTTGAGCGTCTTTTCCATTTATTTCATTCTGGGTTGCACTCGGGAACGCACATTCTGCTTTTTGGTTCCAAAGAGGATTGTAATCAAGTTTCGAATCTACCGGGAAGTAAACCGCCGAATCATATTTGTCAGCATATTCTTTTATCCTTCCGCGTCTTACATTCTTCAGCTCCATCAAAAATGCTAATTTCCCTGCATCGATCCCTTTTTCATCATAAATGTATCCATTGGAATCTGATGTCGTTAATACTTTGCCGCCAAGCTGGTTAATCTTTTCAATTGTATATTGCGCCACATTTCCGCTTCCTGATACAAGACATTTCTTCCCTTCTAGTGTTGTCTCTTTTGTGCCTAACATTTCCGCGGCAAAATATGTTGAGCCATAACCCGTCGCTTCGGGACGTATTAGTGAACCGCCCCAGCTTAATCCTTTCCCCGTTAATACTCCCGTGAATTCATTTTTCAGTTTCTTATATTGACCGAACAGATACCCAATCTCTCTTCCGCCTACACCAATATCACCGGCCGGTACGTCAGTATCAGGACCGATGTGTCTGAATAATTCACTCATGAATGCCTGGCAGAAACGCATAATTTTCAGATCGCTTTTTCCTTTAGGATCAAAATCTGATCCGCCCTTACCGCCGCCCATAGGCAGTGTGGTTAAACTGTTTTTGAATACCTGCTCAAATGCTAAGAATTTTAATATGCCAAGGTTTACTGATGGATGGAAACGTAGACCACCTTTATATGGGCCTATAGCGCTGTTCATCTCAATCCTGAATCCTCTGTTTATATGAACTTCTCCCTGATCATCAACCCACGGGACTCTGAACATAAGTACTCTTTCTGGTTCAAGTATTCTTTCAAGAATTTTTGCTGCTCTGTATTCCGGATGACGGTCTAATACTAATGATAAAGAAGTTGCTACTTCTTCTACCGCCTGATGAAATTCCGGTTCGGCCGGGTTCTTCGCTTTTACATCGGCCATTAGATCTTTTACGTACTGGGACATATTAACCTCTCAATGATTGTTAAATAATGAATTATAGGATGAATAAAATGTTTAAGGAAACTATTAATTGATGATTTACAAATTGATTTCCCTGATGTAAATATTTTGCAAAAGAAATGAATCATTTCAACAGCTTATATTGTTGAAAGGAAGATAAAATGGTTTACTTAGGAAATAAAGAATAGTTATGATGATTTTTGTGTAGTAATTATTACTACAACTCAATCAGCTTGTTATGAATAGCATATTGTGTAAGCTCAACATTTGTTTTAAGGCTAAGCTTCTCAAGGATCCTGTTCCTATATGAATAAACAGTGTGGACACTTATACAAAGTTCACCAGCTATATCCTCTGCGGAATTTCCCGAGGCTATTTTGCAAAGTATTTCGTATTCACGGTCTGATAACTTCTCAGGACTGCCATCCGGCTGATATATATTATCCGCAAGATTTTCAGCCAGTGAACTGCTAATATATTTCTTCCCTTTAATTATTGTTCTCAAAGCAGTAACAAGTTCACCCGGAGCACTTGCTTTTTTCAGGTATCCTGAAGCACCCGCTTTCAATGCCCGTATTCCATATTGCTCTTCGCTATACATGCTTAATATTAATACCGGCAGATCAGGATATTCTTTCTTTAGGTCCTTTAATGCCTCAAGTCCGCTTTTCCCCGGCATATTAATATCCAGAACAACAACATTCCAAACATCTTTTTTCAGAAGTTCAAACAGCTCGGCAGCATTACCCGCTTCACCTGTTACTTTCATATCGGGTTCTTCTGCAAGTATCTGTTTTAACCCTTCTCTCACGATAGCATGATCGTCTGCCATTAATATTTTTATCATTTCTCCTTGCTTCTTATTTCCTATTCCTTATTTTTCCTTACTCCTTACTCCTTACTCCTTACTTTCCGAGGGGATAATTGCTCTTACAATAGTTCCGTCATGCATTGAACTTTTAACCTCAACAGATCCGCCGAATATTATAGCTCTTTCTTTCATTCCCAGCAGCCCTAAAGATTTTGGATCGTTAACCTGGCTCTGCGTTATTCCTTTACCGTTATCCTTAATTTCAAGTATTAAAGACCCGTTTGCCTCTTTAAGCTGAATCACTATCCTGCTTGCATTCGCGTGCCGCGCTGTGTTAATTATAGATTCCTGGAATATTCTGAATAACGCGGTTGATTTTTCCTGGTCTAGATTAATTTCTTCCTTTGGAAGCTGGCATTCACATTCAATTCCGGTCTTTTCCATAAAATCCTGTGCCTGCCATTCAATTGCGGGTATAAGACCAAGCTCATCAAGCAGTCCCGGCCGCAGCTTTGATGAAATCTTCTGCACTGATTCAATTGAATTATCAATAAGCTTTTCCACAGATTCAAATTTTGATCTGATTATTTCATTTCCATCTACTTTATTCGCGATAAGACTGATCTGGATCTTAAGCACCGTTAACATCTGCCCAAGTTCATCATGTATTTCGCGTGCTATTGTTTTTCTCTCCTCTTCCCTTACTGTCTGCAGCCTCGATGCAAGGTTTCTTAACTGCTCGGTCCGCTGCTTTATCTTTTCTTCAAATTTCCGCCTCTCCTCTATATCTCTTGAAATAAATAATATGGCTTGCCTCTCATTAAAATCAAATAACCTTGAATTAATTTCAGCGGGGATAATCCTGTCGTTTTTATCTGAAAGGGAAACATTGAATATATAACTCTGCCGTGAATTTAATTTGTCAATGAATTTTAATATGTCAGCTTCTTTATTCTCAAATATTACCTGGAGAGGATTAGCCCTTAGCAGCTCTTCTGAATTATATCCCAATAACTGACATGCTTTTTCATTGACCTCAACAAAATTACTCAGAGTCTTTCCATAGTTCAGGTAGCAGACAAACATTGCGTCACTGGTATTGTTAAACAGATTTCTGTACTGCCTTTCACTTTTGGTAATTACCAATTCAGTTTCTTTTCTTTCGGAAATATCCCGGACTATTGAAAGTACCATTGTTTTCTTTAATTTACTTTTGATTGTTGAATTTGAATAGCCGAACCAAACCTTCCGCCCATTCCATATAATGGCTCTTCTTTCAAGATAGGCTTTTATTTCCTGCTTAAAAAAATCGTCCCTGTATTCCTTATAAATTTCTCCCTGAATATTAGGATGATAGAGTATATGGAACGGCTGATTTATAAGCTCCTCTTCGGTTTTATCGAACAGACTGCAGAAAGCAGGATTTACACCAACTATAATCCCCTCAGAATCCGTAACTCTTATCCCATCCGCGGAATTATTCCATACATCAGTAAAATCAAAACTATTTTTATTCTCCACCATCATTTACCTTTAATCTCGGAGATTTTCCTCAACCTCCGAGGTTTTGGATTCTCTGGGCTGTCGGGGCTCTTCCTTTTTGTCATTCTGATCCCGGCTGCCGGGAGAAGAATCTCCGTCTTCATTTACTAACTTTACCTGAACTAATAATTGAGATAAATTATACTATTAATAAAATAAACGATTGGAATCATAATAGCCAGAAAATTAAACCAATCCCTTCTTTTTATATAGACATTCTGATCGGGAGAAACGTCTCCTGTCATTCCCTACGCCGTTGTGGAAAAGCGGGAATCCACGCAGTGAATAAAGGGTCTATATGGAATAAGTACAATTTCTTGTAAGATTATTTTGGTTTTATAATCAACTGTTCTTTTTGGATTTTATCTAAAACACCAAGCTGCTTGTTACTCATTTCCAGTTGATTACGGTTTGTCTGCTGTATACGGGAAATTTGATGTATTAAACTGTCACTTAACAACTTTGAATAATTTAATTGCGACTGATTGACTTGTTGTAGCTTGCCTACCTGAGAAATTAGGTTATCACTTAATAAAAGGGAATTCTTTAACAGAGATTGGCTTGTTTGCTGCAGTTTTACCACCTGAGACACTAAAGTATCATTTAACAACTTAGAATACATCATTTGTGTTCTAAACAGACTGTCAGAAGCAATTCTATTCGCTTTGAATCGGTTGTTTGTACTTTCTACAGATATTTGGGAAACAGATAATGCTCCATGAGCTATATAAACTGACACGAAAACTAATATTGTATTAATAAGGAGTAAGGTAATATTTGTAACCGGATGCTGTAATGCAGAAAATATTATGTTATTTGTTATTCTTTCTTTTAACGATAATCTGTTCATGGCATCAGCCATAGCGTATAGTTTTTTTTATTCATTATTTTAACCTGCTTAATTTGTGTTAGCTGCATTAACATATTTAATTTTTACATTTGAACTTAGCGTTCAATATAAAGCTATGAAGATGGATATCTTAATTCAATCGTACAAAAGGATGAAAAAGGAACTAATCACGTAGTTGTAAAATAGCGGGTGTATCTAAAATTAATTTCAATACACACTTACTCCATCACTCCAGGTTCCTACCTCCCCGGTTTCAAAATTATCCCCTTGTTCTGATGCCCATTAATTCTAACATTAATCGGCTCGTCAAATCTCAAATGCTTTGCAAACTTTAACTCACGTTCAGCATGAAGCTGGTTCAACCAATCCCAATTAATAAATCCCTGATGGTCATATTCGTTTACCGTAAAATATCCCACCTTGAATGATGTAATATTCTGAAAGAAATGAGAACCCTGCGAAGGCGTTACATTAAAATCTTTAAATCCTGATTCAACTATTACACTCGCGCCTGAAATCTGATCCCAGGTAACCGGGATTCCCAGCCAATGATCCAAACTTCCCCAACGCCCCACGCCAATAAGTATATACGGCCTTTTCTGCTCCAGCATTTCTGAATTAAGCTTGCTTACTTCCATTGCGACATCACGGCTCTTCCCCCTGTCAAATGTCTGGATATCCACCATGATGATATCATAAATATTACTGGTCGCGCCGTTACCCAGCACCTGGGCACTCTGGCATATAAGATCATCTTTATCAACATTATCTACTTCAAGCTCTTCAAGTTCACGGCTTATTACAAGAGGTCTCATCTGCAGCATTGCAAATTCCTTCGGTTTTCCCGGGGGTACTCTCATGTTTACAGCAAATTCAATTTCCACCGATGCTCCCATTCCCCATGATCCTAATTCAAGAAGAATATTCAGTATCTCGGCAAGCGGGAATATGTTGTTTTTTAATATCGGTGCAAACGTAACTACTCTGCTTCCTTTCCTTGATATACCGTCATAGACAGCATCATTTTCGGCGGAATATGTTGAACCCACAAAATTTAACGTCTGGTCTTTCTCCGCTACAATAAGTTCGTGTTTTACAACTAATTCTTCAGGGTTATCATCAGATGTATGCTTCAATCTGCCATTTAAATTTAATGCATAGAAAAACTGCTGAGCATTCTTTATGGTTTCTTTTGTTGAAAAGAACTGTAACAGATGCCTTGGATATTTGGGACAAAACCTTACACAGTTACCCCCGTCAACGACTGTCTTTCCTAATCCCAATGCTGCAAGTGCAATCCCGTCTGTTGATTTCTGCGGAGGCACAGGGTAAAAATTAAACGATTTTGCAACACCCGAAAAATCCGGATAAAATCTCTCATCATGTGGCGCACCTACAAGCCGCTGGATTATTACTGCCATCTTTTCTTCTTCAAGCCGGTATGCCGTCACTTTCATATAATCCTTAGCCGCCTTAAAAAAAGTTGACGCGTAAACACATCTGATACATTCTAATAATTCCTGCAATCTTATTTCAATATCATTGTTGTTGTTCGGAAGCATGTATGTTTCATATACTCCCGCGAACGGCTGGAACTGTGAATCCTCAAGCAGACTCGATGACCTAACCGCAAGAGGTTCTCTTATTATCTCCAGAAAATCTCTCAGCTTTTTCAATATATCTAATGGAAAATATTGGGCCTCAAGGAATTTTTTTACTATTACTTTGTCATCGAACTCATTTAATGCAAAGTTTTCAAGATGATTTACTTCAAGGAAATGATCGTATACGTCTGTAGCAATTACAATTGCCGAGGGAACTGTTATTTCTATATCTTCAAATCTGTCCCTGATATCGTAGTCATTTATTAAGGTATTAATAAATCCAAGTCCACGTGCTTTCCCTCCTAATGATCCTCCGCCTATTCGTGCAAAGCTGCTTTTCGCGTCAAATATTTCCTTGTTAAAATCTGTAATTATTCCTCTCTGCCTTATATGCTGATAAATTTTTAGTGAATTAATCAGCTCATTCCTTAAATCTAAGATCGAATTAAAATCCGAAACTTTCCTTGGCCGCAGCCTGTAAGCTAACCAGAACTCCGTCCTTGCCTTTAACCAGTTCGAAAAATGATTCCTTTCTGAATGGTATAAAATACTTTCATCAGGAACAATGTGAAGCTGCTCTTCCAATGATTTTAAATTGTTTGCCCGCCCCACCACCTGTCCCTGCATATTATAAAAAACAAAATCCCCGAATCCGAACCGGTCTAAAATAAATTCCCTTAGCTCATGCAGTAAGCGTGGGGAATTTTTCTGAATGAACGAGGCCCCTATTTCATGAGCTATTTGCTCATATTCTGTCGTGCTTGACTGTAATAATATCGGTATATCCTTATGTTCTTTTTTAACAGCAAGCACAAACTTCAAACCCGCTTCAGGATCTCTTTCTCCGCCTTTCTTGAAATTATTATCCGTAATAATCCCAAGTATTGAGTCCTGGTATTTCTCATAATAACTCCATGCCTCTTCGTATGTTGTGCATAAAAGTATTTTCGGTCTCGCCCGCATACGTAAAAATTTATGGGTGATATTTACACCCTCGGATAATAATCTTTGCGACTGTTCGAATATCTCCCTATAAATTATCGGCAGATATGATGAATAAAATTTTACATTGTCTTCGACTAAAATAATTGCCTGAACCCCGACTTTTAATATATCGTTCTCCGCATTAATTTTGTCTTCGGCATATTTGGCAATCGCTATCAGAAGCCGGTAATCCCCCTGCCAAATGAATATCCTGTCAAATATCGAAGTGTTATAAAAACTTGTTAATTCTTTCCGCTCATTATTATCGTATGCAAGTAATATAATAGGAGAGCTGATCCCCTTTTCCTTAATTTTCTGTGCGAGTTTAACTACATGCATATCTTCTATGTGCAGTGTCGTTATTATAAGATCAAATGGAATATCATCAATAAGCTCAAGTGCTTCCTCACCTGTTGTTACATGTGTTATCTCCGGCGCCTGGCTTAAATTTAATGCCTGGTATTCTTCTCGTATCAACTCATATAATCTTCCATCTTCTTCAAAAAGATAATTGTCGTATAAACTTGATACAAGCAGGATTTCCTTTATCTTATGCCGCATAAGCTTCTGGAAATTGTTGTATTTGTTTAATGCTAGGTTTTCTATATGTAGCTGGCTGAGTTTATCCATGTTTTTTATAATTCTTTTAGAAAATTAACCTTAACTTTCCAAATTTTTTGTTTAAAGTAAAGCAAACCCGTATATCGCTTATTTCTTCTTCTTTACTCTCCGTTGAGACTTTATCATATTCTCCGGTTTCAGTATCTCATCCAGCTCCTCTCGTGAAAGAAGCTTTTTCTCCAGAACAAGTTCATAAACACCCCGGTTCTTTTCAAGCGCCTCTTTTGCAAGCATCGTTGAAGTCTCATATCCTAACAATGGATTTAACGCAGTAACCAGACCGATGCTGTTCTCAACCATCGACCTGCACCTTTCCACGTTTGCCTTTATTCCTTTAACACACCGGTATGCAAGTGTCTCCATTCCGCTCTGCAGCATTTCAATTGATTCAAATAAACTCTGTACAATTAATGGTTCCATAACGTTCAATTCAAGCTGTCCCGCTTCTACAGCAAGTGTAACAGACAAATCATTCCCGATAACCTTGAATGCAATCTGATTTACAACTTCAGGTATTACCGGGTTCACCTTTCCCGGCATAATTGAAGAACCCGGCTGCATTGGAGGTAGATTTATTTCATTCAACCCGCACCTTGGACCCGAAGAAAGAAGCCGCAGGTCATTACAAATTTTCGAAAGCTTTACTGCAAGCCGCTTTATTGCCGATGAAAACATTATAAACGCACCCGTATCCTGTGTAGCTTCAATAAGATTAGCGGCAAGCACAAGCTGCAGTCCCGTAATTTTTCGCAGTTCCTTAACTACTACTTCACTGAATTCAGGATCGGCATTAATTCCGGTGCCGATTGCTGTAGCTCCCATATTTATTTCCAAAAACAATGTTGCGTTCTGATTTAATCTTTCAATCTCCTCTTCAAGAGTTACTGCATAAGCCTCAAACTCCTGCCCCAATGTCATGGGCACTGCATCCTGAAGCTGTGTACGCCCCATCTTTATTACACCGGAGAATTCTTTTGCCTTATCCCGGAACGATTGAATTAAATTCTGAAGGACTAAAACAAGTTTCTGAGTACTGAATATTGAAGCTATTTTTACAGATGTAGGATAAGCATCATTTGTGGACTGGGATAAATTTACGTGATTATTCGGATGGCAGTACTGATATTCACCCTTTTCATGGCCAAGTATTTCAAGAGCACGGTTTGCAATTACTTCGTTTGCATTCATGTTTGTTGATGTCCCAGCACCTCCCTGTATCATATCTACAACAAAATGCCTGTGTAAATTACCATTAATTATTTCCCGGCAAGCTTCAGTTATTGCATGTGCAATTTTTTCATCAATCAGCCCGAGCTTAAGATTTGCTTCTGCCGAACCCATTTTTACCATCGCCAGCGCTTTAATAAACTCAGGATAAAAATTAAGCGTAACACCGGTAATATTAAAATTTTCAAGGGCGCGCAGCGTTTGTACGCCGTAATAAAATTCATCCGGAACATCCCGGTCGCCGAGTAAATCATGTTCTATTCTGGTCTTTCCCGAGAAATATTGAGCTGAAAGGTTCAGCAGGCGAGAGTTACTATGCGATATCCGCCGTGACATTAAACGCGAAATATGCGATATCACCTTGAAGGCAATACTCCCGTTTTCATTAAAAAGCGTAATGAACTTTTCACGTTTGCCTATCAGCAAGGTTGTATCAGTTACTGCGCGTGCTGAAGTTGAATGAGGCGATGTGTCAAACAATGCACCTTCACCTAAAAATTCATTTTTTGTAAATAGAGTTATTCTTCTTTCTTCATCAAATGAAGTTTTTGTGAATAATTCAACCTCACCTTTGTAAACAATGAATAAAGCTTCACGCTCATTGTTGGTCCTATATAAAAAATCACCCTTTTTAATATCTCTCACTTCAAACTGGTTCGAAACCAGTTGAATCTCGCCATCAGTCAACTCTTCAAAAAGAGATACTTTTCTTATAAAATTCTTTATGTCATTAATTTTCATAATCCTACGTCACTTTTCATAAATAAAAAATCGAAATATTTGTATATAAAGCTACATAATTATCCTTTTCAGAAGAAGTATTGATTTAGAATAAGTGTGACGGGGATTTAATGTAATTGGACCCCTCCTTCAATCAGGAGTAAACGGAAGGGGATTCAGTGTTACCCAAAGATATACTACATTATCGGGATATTATCAGTTTAATGAATAATATAATCCAAACCCGAATCCATTATTCACAATAGATGGGGAAATCTGAATCTGGTTTCCGACTTTTCCTAATAAATAATCGGGTATTCCCTCGGGGTGGGCCGCTAACATTCCGAATGTATAACCCAGTACCACGGCCAGGGGATAATCACTATACCAGTGAATCCCGGTATTTACCATACTGATTGCAAGTAAACCGGATAATGTATATCCAACGGGTTTAATCCATTTAACATTGGGATAGTTTTCTGCAACCACAATAACCGTTGCAAGTGTAGTGGTTAAATGACCCGACGGAAAAGCATCATATGCCGGAACATGTTTAAGATATTGGATTTGATTTGGGAAGAAATCCCATCTCCCACCCGGCCTGGTGGCTAAAAACGGACTTTGCCTGCCTGTTATATGTTTCAGTATCTGAACAACCGCTCCCGATGCCAGAACTGTCTGCGTAATTTGACTCGCGGTTCTTAATGCTACTTTGTCTGAAGTAATTAATCCATAAAGTCCGAAAACTCCAGCCAAACCAAATTGAGAACTACCATCACCGATATCAACAAAAAAATCGCTCCATGCTTTTACTCTTCCGGAACTGGTATAAAATTTCTTTGATGCCTGCCAGGTTTTATCATCGGTCAAAATCAACCCGGAAGTTAATACAGCTACTCCTGCATATAATGGAATTTTATTTGTAGCAAAAGTAATCTTACAATAATCCAAACAATTTCCCGGAATATTTGTAAACATATCATACCAGGTCGGGCAAAAAACAGAATCATTATTTGATATTGCTATGGTAGTTGAATCACTCTGGCATGGTGAATAACCGGCCATAATCAAAATAATAAAGAAAACGTATATAGGTTTCAAAACAGTCTAAAGTAATTAATGAAACAATATTTTTTAGGGCGTGACAAAATAGCTAAACACTTATAAAACCGCAAAAATGAGGTTAGATAATTGTACATAATTATTTAAAATAATAAAGGCAGCTCCGTTTAGAAACTGCCATTTAATTATTTGTCATTCTGAGCGAAGCGAAGAATCTCATTTCTCAAATTTTCCACTTCTCCAGATAGTATTGTTTATACTAAACCCTGATCCAGCATTGCATCGGCAACTTTCAGGAATCCGGCTATGTTTGCACCATCAACATAATTACCCTTTTGACCAAATCTTTCTGCTGTCTCAACACATGTATCATGGATTTTCTTCATGATCTCATGCAGACGGTGATCAACTTCATCTTTACCCCATGGCAGACGCATGCTGTTCTGCGACATCTCTAATCCTGATGTTGCTACTCCACCAGCATTAGATGCTTTACCTGGCGAAAAGAGAATTCCGTTATCTTTGAATATCTTATAAGCTTCAATTGTTGTAGGCATGTTTGCACCTTCGCAAACACAAATACATCCGTTCTTTACGAGTTCTTTTGCGTCTTCTTCAAAGATTTCATTCTGAGTTGCACATGGCATCGCAACATCAACCTTTACTCCCCATGCACGTTTGCCGGCATGGAATTCAACTTTGAATTTATCAGCATAATCTTTAACGCTGTCTTTTGCACTTGCTCGCATCTGAAGCATGTATTCTATTTTGTCTCCCTTTATTCCGTCTTTGTCATAAACAAATCCATCGGGTCCTGACAAAGTTACTACCTTGCCGCCTAGCTGATCTATCTTCTGAACTGCTCCCCATGCAACGTTTCCGAAACCTGATACAGCAACTACTTTACCAGCAAAATCCTGTCCTTTTGTCTTTAACATTTCCTGAGCGAAATAAACCGCACCATAACCGGTAGCTTCAGGACGTACAAGAGAGCCTCCCCAGTTTAATCCTTTGCCTGTCAATACACCGGTAAATTCATTTTTCAATCTCTTGTATTGACCGAATAAAAATCCTATTTCTCTTCCGCCTACACCGATATCTCCGGCAGGGACGTCTGTGTTAGGGCCAATATGACGGAATAATTCTGTCATGAAACTCTGGCAGAATCTCATTACTTCATTATCACTTTTGCCTTTTGGATCAAAATCTGATCCGCCTTTTCCGCCCCCCATAGGTAGTGTGGTAAGGCTGTTTTTAAATACCTGTTCAAAAGCTAAGAATTTTAATATTCCTGGTGTAACTGAAGGGTGGAATCTTAATCCTCCCTTGTATGGACCAATTGCACTGTTCATCTCTATGCGGTAACCGCGATTAATCTGAATCTCTCCTTGATCATCCATCCATGGAACTCGGAATGATATCATTCTTTCCGGCTCAACCATTCTTTCAAGTATCTTTGCGGATTTGTATTCGGGATGTCGTTCTAATACTATATCTAATGATTCAACAACTTCCTGTACTGCCTGGTGAAATTCTGGCTCGCTTGGATTCTGGGCTCTTACTCGTGCTAACAATTTGTTAACGTACTCGGACATATAGACCTCATTTAAATTTTATAATTCTTATTAAATATTTTTTGGGAGGTTGGAAAATATCGTTTCATTTCCCATAAAAATATTAATTACAACATCAAAATTAGAAAGAATTCCCTTCAAAACCTTAACGAATGCATTATATTTTTCATGCGATTTTCACGTTTGGGGGTGTGCTAAACATAAAAAGTGTGAGATTCTTTGTTTCTCCCGGAATGACAAGATAATAACCTTAATAAAGCAAAAAAGTGCCTTTTTAAAGTGAAATAATCATATTATATTAAGAGAAACGAAAAATTTCGTCTCTTTTCCAGGTATCGATTCAACCCCTATGTCGGCTTTATGCCAATCACAGATTGCTTTTACGACTGATAAACCTAATCCTACTCCGCCTGTTTTCCTGTTTCGTGAACTTTCTACCCTGTAAAATCTGTCAAATAATTTCGGAATTGATTCCTCGGGGATTCCCTCTCCTTTATTTATTATTGTAACCTTGACTTTGTTGTCATCCAGAATTTCTGTCCTTATAATTATTGGTTGGTTCTCCTCTCCATACTTAATCGCATTATCAATAAGATTGGAGAAAGTCTGGAGCATAAGCTCACGGTCTATATGAACATAACAATTGGATTTTGATTCTACATATATACTTACGTTCCTTTCTTCTCCCAATATCCTGAAGTTCTGGGCCAGATGACTTAAAAAATCATCGAGGTTTTCCTCGGTCTTATTCAAACTTATCATACTGTGATCAGTTTTTGATATAAAGAAAAGATTATTAACAATCTTTACCAGCCGTAATGTTTCCTCATAACTGCTTTTAAGGACTTCAACATATTGTTCTGGTGTCTTTTTTGATTTTAGCGCTAATTCAGTCTCCCCCCGTAGAATGGTTAGAGGAGTTTTAAGTTCATGAGCCGCAGAAATAGAAAACTGATTCATGTAATCGATTGATATTTTTATTCTGTGTATCATCTCATTCATTTTACGAACAAGTCTTCCGTATTCATCATTAAATTCACCGCCTTCAATTTGTTCATTCAAATTTTGAGCCGTTATTTCCTCGGTCTTTTTAATTACCGCATCAATTCTTGATAATGATTTCTGAGATATAAGTGCTCCGCCAATTATTGAGATTATTAGGAACAACGGGGCTAATATTTTATAAGTATCCGCAACACTGGAAAGAGTTTCCGCTATATGCTCTTTCGGAAAGGCAACAGCAACGATATAGTTTTTATGGTTTAACTGAACACCTCTAATGGTTTTGGGAGATAAGGTTGAATCCTGGAAATCAAATATATTATATTCGCCGGTCTTTTCAGGAAATGATAGTTTATGCTCGTATAAACTTGCGGACTTGAATATTACTTTCTTTTTATAATTTATCTGAATAAAATTATTGCGTCTGTCAAATGCGACTTCATCAAATATTACATCCCAAACTAAATCCTCCGGTGCTGCATAAAGCGAGTCCGGCATAAACTCATCAAAATTTACATGCTTTTCAGATACTATACGCATTATGGCTGTTGCCTGTTTAGTAAGTGATACATCCAGGTTACCGATTAATGTATTATAAAGCTGGTAATAAAGTAATGAGCCGAGTAGAATTTCAAGAAGGAAAAATATGAGAGAATACCAAATTGTTGTTTTGAATCTGGTTGTATTTACGAAAAGTTTTATTTTTTGACGCATAATTAAACATGCTTATTCATCTTTAATCATGTAGCCCGCTCCTCTTATTGTCTGTATAAGCGGTTTGTTTGGATCCAGGTCAATCTTTGATCTAAGTTTATTTATATAAACGTCTATTATGTTTGTTTCTGTGTCGAAATGATAATCGTAAACATGTTCAACTAATTTTGTTCTTGAGATTACTCTGTTTTTATTCCTAATAAGATATTCTAATATTGAATATTCCTTTGGAGTTAGAATAATTTCTTTTTCTTCTATCATAACTTTATGACTTTGAAGATCAAGAACAAGATTCCCAATCTTTAGATTGGTCGATTTTATCTGCTCTTTTCTCCTTAATAACGCACGTATCCTTGCAAGCAATTCCTCGAATGCGAATGGTTTTGTCAGATAATCATCTGCTCCTGCATCTAAGCCGAATACTTTATCCTGAATTGTTTCTTTTACTGTCAGCAGAAGTATTGGAGTCAATATTTCTTTTTTTCTTAATTCCCGTGTAACAGTAAATCCATCCATATATGGAAGCATTACATCAAGTACTATAAGATCATATTCTTCCTTTGAAGCCAATTCAAATCCTTCTTTTCCATTCAATGCCACATCTACAGCATAGAATTCCTCTTCCAACCCCTTTTTAATAAAGCTGGCTACTTTCTTCTCATCTTCTATAACTAATATTCTCATTTCCATAAGTTAATAAAAAAAAAGGAGAGTTATTTAAACTCTCCTTAGAATTTTTTAATCCAGATTATTTACTTTGTATCGGGAGTAATTACTTTCTTTTTTAAGGTTTTTGTCTTCGTGGCTGTCTTTTTATCCATCTTTGCATCAGTTTTTGCTGTTTTTTTAACCACAGGTGTTTTTTTAACCATATCAGTTTTATCCACTTTCTTCATGGTCATTTTTTTCTCAACATTAGGAGTTGTTTTTTCAGTAGTTTGTACCTTATTCTCAACTTTCTTCGTGTCAGTCTGGGCATAAGTGTTAAGTGTAATACTTAGAACGAATGCAGCAATAACAGCGGCCGCCAAAATACGAGTCTTCATTTTTTGTTCCTTTCCAATATTGTTAATATTTGTTTTACTCACTCTGGTAACTTAATATTACTGAATTAAACAATCCTAAATATCTGATTAATTAACTTTAATTTGAGTTCTAAACTTCCCCTATGCCTTTTTTTCGAAACAATTTACAGGAAATTGGCTCGAAAACTAATTTTTTATCCCCACGTCATTTAATATGTGCATTAATCACATAGCCGTCAAAGCAATTTCTGTAAATTCACTTATAGTTAAATTTATTATTATTTAAGAAGGTAAACATTATGCCGATAAGAAAAGCCAATGCAACATGGAAAGGAAACTTAAAGGAAGGCTCTGGAGTTATTACTACGGAGACCGGAACTCTGACCAATACAGCTTACAATTTTGTCTCTCGTTTTGAGACTGGAAATCAAACTAACCCTGAAGAATTATTAGGTGCCGCCCATTCGGCTTGCTATTCTATGGCCCTTGCCGGTGCACTTTCTGGAGCCGGTTTTAAAGTTAATTCAATTTTTACAGAAGATAAAGTACATATTGAAAAACTTGAGTCTGGATTTACAGTTACTAAAATTGAATTAAATACTTTGGCTGATGTACCGGGAATTGATAACGCGGCTTTCCAGAAATATGCCAGTGAAACTAAGACCGGTTGCCCTATTTCGAAAGCCCTGAATGTTAAAGAAATAGTGCTTTCTGCAAAACTAAAGTAACTATTCAACCAGAGTTTCAAGATCTACTTTCTGAACATCGGTAATTTGTTTTCCAAGGAACAGTTCAGCTACTTCTTTAAACTTCATAGGAATGTCACTCACATAAAATGAATGATTTCCCATGGCAAAATTATTAGTGTGAAGATCGAATCTGTCTAACTCCATTTTTACAGATTCAGCAGCGGCAATTCCGGAATCAATAAGTTTTACACGTTCACCCAATATTTCCTGTATTACTACCGAAAGGATCGGATAATGTGTACAACCGAGTACAAGTGTATCAATTTCTATTTTCTTTAATTCCTTAAGATATTCTTCAGCAATTTCATATGTTGCTTTATGATTTATCCATCCCTCCTCAGCGAGCGGTACAAATAACGGGCATGCTTTCTCAAATATTTTTATGGAGGGGTCAAGCTTTTTTATCGCTTTTGAATATGCCTGATTGCTAATAGTTGCCCGGGTTCCTATGACACCCACTCTTTTGTTTTTTGTTTCCATACAAGCCATTTTTGCTCCAGGCTCAATCATTCCTATAACAGGAACATCAAATTTGTCTTTAAGATTCTTCAATGCGACCGATGAAACAGTATTACATGCTACTACGAGTGCCTTAACGTTTTTATGTATTAAAAATTTTGCATCTTGTATGCCGTATTCAATTACAGTGGCATTTGATTTTGAGCCATATGGCACCCTGGCAGTATCGCCGAAATAAACGATATTCTCTTCAGGCAAATATGAGGCAATTCTTTTAACAACTGTTAGTCCGCCGATACCGGAATCAAATACACCTATCGGTTTTTCCTTTTCCATGAAATTCAAATTAATACCTTATCATAATAATTGTGTAATCGTGTCAGTCAACTCTGTTTTTATTAATTCATAATCATAAGTAGAAACCTTTTTCCCGCTCCGCTCAAGCACATAAAATGAGTCAACTATATCATCTCCTGTTGTTGATATTTTAGCGAAATAAATTGAGAGACCAATTTCGTTCATTTTGCTTGTAACCTGATAGAGGAATCCTAGTCTGTCCGGAGAAAACACATCAACAATTGTGTATTTCTCATGGTTCTCAAATGTAATTTTTACTTTTCCGGTTCTCTTAAAGAATTTGCTTTCAATCCTCCACCATTTGTTTTTCATCTTTGTAAATTCCTGGTTCAGCTGAAGTAATCCGGTAACTACGGAATTCAGATCTTCATCTATTTTCGAGTAACGTTCCGGCTCAATTTTTCTACCCGTTCTGAAATCAGAAACATTAAATGAATCTATAACAACCCCATCCTTACGTGTAAATATTTTTGCATCATGAATATTCGCGTCATTTATTGACATTACGCCGCATATTTTAGAAAGCAGTGAGGGAAAATCTTTTGTAATAACGGTAATATTTGTGAAATCGTTTAATTCCTTGAATAATGTAGAGACAGAAACTCCCCGCTGAATTTCTTCAATATGACGCGCTATTTCTTCATCTGTAAAATGATGAGCATATGCTATATCATTTATAGATTCAATATGCTCTCTTACATTTGATTCGGAAATAGTAGGGGAGTATCTGCTTATTTTATTGGGGATAACATATGTACTGGATATTAATAAGTCCTCCCCGCTTATCTGCTCATTTAACATGGCGTTTGTTTTTCTGTACAACTCAGATAAAAGATCACTCTTCCATGAAGTCCATACTGCCGGATTAACTGCCGATAGATCAGCATACGTAACTAAGTAAAGTAGATCAAGTTCATGAAGTGAATTAAAGCGGGAAGTAAAATTATTAAGTGTTTCCGGATCTGCAAGGTTGCGTCTGAATGCTACCTGTTCCATATGCAGATGGTTCCTGACAAGAAACGATACTTTCTCAACTTCTTCCTCACTGTAACCCAGTCGGAACATTATCGAAGAAGCCATCTCAGCGCCTATAATCTCATGTCCGGATATATTTATTGGTTTTGCAATATCGTGAAAAAGTAAGGCCAGGTATAGGATTTCCTTGTCTTTTAACCCCTTAAATATTTTACCAAGATTCGTATTGTCCTTATCGAGTTTCTCCGCATTAGCGATGGCGGTCAATGTATGTTCATCGGCAGTATATTGGTGATACACTCCATGCTGAAGAAAACCAATCAGGTCTTTAAATTCAGGCATGAATGCACCAAGTACTCCCAATTCGTTCATTGCCGAAAGAGTTTGTCCTACATTCCTCGGCAGACGAAGGATTTCTCTGAAGAATACTGAGGATTCAGGATTGTTAAATCTCATCTCTTCTTCTTTATCTACCGTTTCAATTGCAAGAGTTCTTAGTTTATCATCAAACGGGGCATTATTAAATCCTCTATAGTAAAAGGCCCTTAGAATATCAGAGAGTTTTAATTCTCTCCTGACATTTAATGAAAGTGTTTTACCTTTTAGAATAAAATCCTCATCCAATTCTATTGCTAGTGCTTCTGGTAGGGGATCAGTAATTTCCTCAAGAAATTTCTTAACAATCGATTTGTTGAACCTGTATATAATATTTGCGGCTTCAAAATAATCCTTCATGAATAAAGCGATAGCATCTTTTCTGCTGTAAAACAGATGAGCTATCTTTAACTGAAGTGCAAATTCAAACCGGTCAACCTTTTGGCCTGACTGGAGGTGCAGAAGGTTCCTTACTGTTAAAAGAAGCTTATAACTATTGAATAATTTCCTGCATTCGGCCGGGGATGAATACTCCTTCTCAAGCATCATGTCGACAAAAGCTTCAGATTGAACTTTTTCGCCCTGTTTATTTAACAGTTCTTTATTCTTAAGTACATACATCCACTCAATTGCTTGGAAATCCCTCAACCCCCCGGCGGATAATTTTACATTCGGTTCCAGTGTTTTGGGAGATTGCCCATATTTTTCATATCTGTCTTCTATATCATGAACAAAATCATATAAAAGATTTTTTTGTACATCAATTGTTAATGAAGCCAGAAGGAGCTCATTCCATTTGTTATAAATCTTTTCCGAACCAAAGATTAATCGGGTTTCAAAAAATTGTGTGAATGTATGAAGATCTTCCTTTAGATACTTCGAAATATCATCGAAATCTCTCACAGTATGTGAAACTTCTATTCCATTATCCCATAGTGATGTAACCAGGTCAGATATCTCTTTTTCATTCCCTGTAAGTGAATCAGTAATAAAAATTATATCAATATCTGAATAAGGGGCAAGTTCCCTTCTGCTGAAACTTCCTGCCGAAGCAATGGCAAATGCGGGTTTCCTGTTTTTGGTTAATAACCTGATCTGATCTTCGACAAGTAGACTATAAGACATGCTGAATTCAAGAGATTCAACATTCTTTTCATTATCGAGGAACAATTGGTTCCGCTTTTTCAGGAAATCTTTTTTCGTGTCTGCTGTAACCGGCATATTATATTATAAACTTTAGTTTAAATTCTCACTTTGAAAACCTTCTTTCTGATACTCAACCTCCACATTCGATGAAATCCCTCCACGCGTGTTAAATTCCGCTGTTATTCTCATATATCTTGGTTCACAAGCTGTAACAAGGTCATCCAATATCCTGTTCGTCACGCTCTCAAAATAGATGCCGTCATTTCTGAAAGAATGGAAATAAAACTTTAGAGATTTTAGTTCAATACATAATTTGTCAGGGATATATTCAACAATCATAGTCGCAAAATCAGGTTGTCCTGTCTTAGGACATAATGAAGTAAATTCAGGGGCTTTATGCGTAACCAGATAATCTCTTTCGGGATAAGCATTTTCAAACACTTCAATTATTTTTATTTTATCGTTCATTTTGTTCCTTTATTTGTATAATGGTCTTATTTTATAGTTGATCGGGTCCTCAACTCCTGCCTGTTGAAATCCTCTTAATCTTAATGCACAACTGTCACATATCCCGCAAGCCTCTTCTTCTTCCTGATAACACGACCATGTTAAATGAAGAGGGGCATTCAATTCCTTTCCCTTTAGGACAATCTCTTTTTTTGAAAAATAAATAATTGGCGTTACAATTTTGATTTTTGTTTCAGGTTTTGTCCCAAGGTCTGCCATTTTTTCAAATGCAGAAAAAAATTCGGGTCTACAGTCGGGATAACCAGAGGAATCTTCATTTACCGCACCTACAAATATCGCGTCAGCTTTAATAACTTCTCCCCAGCTCATACATGCCGCAAGTATATTTGCATTCCGGAAGGGGACATATGAATCAGGTATCGTCTTACTTTTAAGGTCGGCTTCTTTTACCCTGATGTTTTTATCCGTTAAAGAAGATCCGCCAATTTTGGCCAAATGAGAAAAATCTATTACCAATCGTCTGTCAACTCTGTAATAATCAGCGATTTCTATGAAAGACCTTAATTCCCTTTTCTCAGTTCTCTGACCATAGTTTGAATGGAATAGTGCGAGTTTATATTCCTGACTGGCAATGGCTGCTGTCACACAACTATCCATACCTCCGCTCAAAGCAACAATTGCTATTTTCTTTGACATTTCTGATATATCTGGTTTTTGTTTATTTAAACTTTACTAATATAGAAAAATCCCCTTTTACTTTGAAGCGAAAATGAAGTAAAGATTTTTATTGACTCTTTAAAATGTTAAATTAACTCTATTGATTTATTTTAATTATTAAGAGGAGTTATGAGAAGAAAAATTATCGCTGGTAACTGGAAAATGAATAATGATTTGAAGGAAACCCAGAACCTGATTACAAAATTAACCTCCGGTTTATCCGGCGAATCGATTAATTGTGAAATTATTATTTGTCCTCCTTTTACTTCTTTATCAGAAGCATATTCTCTGATTAAGGATACAAAAATTAGGCTCGGTGCTCAAAACATGTATTTTGAATCTTCAGGAGCCTTTACTGGTGAGGTTTCTGCTGAAATGCTGAAAAGCGCAGGATGTGAATATGTGATTCTTGGCCATTCTGAAAGAAGAAATATATTCGGTGAATCAAACCAGATGATCAATAAAAAACTTAAAAAGGCCTTAAATTCAGGTTTGAAACCAATTTTCTGTGTTGGAGAACTTCTGGAGGAACGGGAAACCGGAATAACCGAAAAAGTGATCGCTAATCAGGTGGTTGAGGGATTAAATGACATTACTTTAGAAGAAATGGGGAAAATAATAATAGCTTATGAGCCAGTTTGGGCTATTGGTACTGGTAAAACTGCAACTCCTGAACAAGCTCAGGAAGTTCACGAGTTCATCCGCGGCATTATAAAAGGAAAATATAACGAATCAGTCTCTGAAAATGTGATTATACAATACGGCGGAAGTGTTAAATCCGATAACGCAAAGGATCTTCTTTCTAGGAAAGATATTGACGGAGCTCTTGTTGGAGGTGCATGTTTAAAAGCAGATTCTTTTATAGGCATCATTACAGCTGCTTAAAATTTATTTAAATAGGGGATTTTCTTTTATTTTAATGCTTTAGACAGGAAGATTTACATTGATTTCCCCCCTGTTTTTACGTATATTTCTCAGTTTTCTTCTATAATTATAGGATAGTTGCTCGAATGGGTTATCCCGGACTTTTTCTTTACATTTTAATTCTTTTTTCTACTATACTACCTTCATTTTCCTATTCTCAGATTATTTTCAAGGAACTGCCAGGTTATCAGTTCAACTATTCAAACAATAGCTTCCTGGACATTACTGAATCCAGAAGTATAATCTCGCTTGATGGAAGATGGCAGGTCTATGCCGCAAATGACAAGAATCAGAAAAAAGTGATTGTTGGTGTCCCATCGGTTTTTCAGGGGAATGGAACCCTTATCTTTGAAAAATGGTTCAATCTTTCAAAAGATCAGCTTAATAATCACAAATTCAAAATTTGTTTCCTTGGCCTTAACTATTCTGCCGATATTTCTGTAAATAACGTTATTATTTATAGACATACAGGGGGAACTTTTCCTTTTAATGTTGATCTTCCGAAGGATATCATCAATCCGGACAAGAGCAACCTTTTATCTGTCAAGCTGACTTTTAAACCGGACGCCGAAAATACTATCCCGGTAAAACAAGGGTTCCTAATGCCTAAAAATTACGGCGGTATTTTTTCTGATGTTTACCTTCAGTTTTTACCCAATATCTCTCTAAACGACCCGGAAATATCGTATAAATATGATCCTAAAACCGACAAGGTTAAATTTGTCCTTTTTTCAAAGGTTGATAATAAAGATTTTACTTCCCGGGATACTTCCATAGGGAATAATGAACTTACGCTAAAAATTAATTTTCAAACGACCTCGGGAAGTGTTATTTCTGTTCCGGAACAATCCTTTAGTATTAACAGGAACAAAGAAAAGAGTATCAGTGAGAATTTTGAATTATCTAATCCTATTCTCTGGTCTCCCTCAAACCCCCAGTCCTATACAGTATCTTTTAATTTGTATCGTAACGGAAATTTTGTCGACCGTGTCAACAGGAAAGTTGTGGTTTATTCTTTGATGCCCAACAAGGAGACTCTTCAATTAAACGGAAATAACTTTAATATTGAAGGTGTAACATATGTCCCTTCTAATCAAGAATATGGAAGAATGTTTTCTTATGATTTTATGGAGAGGGATATTAAATTAATTAAAGAGGCTGGATTTAATTGTATCAGGTTCTCAAAAATTTTACCGCATCCGTATTATCTCACTTTATGCGAAAAATATGGACTTCTGGCATTTGTAGAATTACCAATTAACTTAATCCCTGGTAAACTTGCGGCCGATCTGCATTTTATTCAGAGAAGTGAAGATTACCTGAACAGTTTCATTAAAGCCTATAAACAATATTCAGTAATTGCCGCAATTGGTCTTGGAAGTTCTTACCTTCCAGGGGTTGATACACAGATAAATCTTCTTAACTCTCTTTCTGCTATCACAAAAAAACAGGTCAATGCTCTTACATATGCTTCCTTTGCGCAAACCAATATAACGAAATTGGATAATATTGATCTCTATGGGTTAGAATTTCTAAACACATTACCTAATCAGTTTTTTTCGGAAATTCAAAATCTTAAAACGGTTCTCGGTGAAGGACATGTTTTTATTAGTGAAGCTACCTACGTTGTAAATTCAGGTAATTCTGATGGTTATGTTAATAAATTTACCTTCGAAGCCCAGGCAGAATATTTTGATGAACTGATTGATAATTTAACTTCTAATCCCCTGGCTGGCTATTTCCTCAATACGATGTTTGATTATGACGGAGAATTTTCCTCTCTCATAGCCGGTTATAACAAGGACAATGTTTTTCATATCGGCTTGTGTGGCGAAGACAGAAATGATTCACGATTGGCGCTTAAGGTTATTACCGCTAAACTTCATAATTCTGAGAAAGTTACAATTCCAATTGGTAGTAAAAAAGATGATTCTCCAATGATATTTATTCTGTTCGGAATAGCACTTGCTATTTTTCTTGGTGGTCTTGTAAATTCCGGTAGAAAATTTCGTGAAGATTCCTCAAGGGCTTTGTTAAGACCATATAACTTCTTTGCCGATGTTCGTGATCAGAGATTAATTTCAGTACTGCAGACAAATATTCTTACAGTCCTTGTTTCTGCTGTATCGGGACTTCTTATAAGCAACCTTCTTTATTACTTTAGGGAAAACCTTTTCTTTGAAAGATCAATTCTTGCATTCGGCAGTCGCGGCTTAATGAAGATGATAAATTATCTTGCGTGGCATCCGATTATGGCGATTCTCTGGCTTTCAGTTCTTTCATTGTTTTTTTTGATTTTGCTCTCCCTAATAGTTAAAGCAGTATCTTTCTTTGTAAGAAACAGGGTTTATTTGTCAAGCGCTTATTTCACCGTTATATGGTCATTTCTTCCCTTAGTCCTTTTAATTCCGCTTGGGATAATTCTTTATAGGGTTCTATCTGTAGATGTCGCAAATATTTATGTTTTTTTAGCTCTTGTTTTATTTACAATCTGGATCTTTTATCGTCTGATGAAGGGTATTTATGTTATTTTTGATGTAAATGCGGGGAGCGTATATTTCTATAGTTTACTCCTTTTGGCATTTGTAGTTAGTTGTATCTTGTTTTATTATGAAATGAGTAATTCGGTGCTCGTATATCTCCAGGTTACACTGAAATTGTTCAATTTAATTTAGGTCTTTAATTGTATCTGTCTAAGCTCGAAATATTAGGATTCAAATCATTTGCTCAGAAAACTAATGTGCAGTTTAATCAGGGAGTAACCTCTATAGTTGGACCTAATGGCTGCGGAAAAACAAATATCGTAGATGCAATTAGATGGTGCCTAGGTGAACAACGTAGTAGTGCGTTAAGAAGCGATAAAATGGAAAATGTTATTTTCAACGGTACCGCTAATAAAAAACCGATGGGTATGGCCGAGGTCTCTTTAAATATTGAAAATAATAAGGGCATCCTGCCTACTGAATATTCTGAAGTAACTATAACACGCAGAATTTTCCGTTCAGGCGAAAGTGAATATCTTCTCAATAAAAACATCTGCAGGCTTAAGGATATCACCAATTTATTTATGGATACCGGCATCGGCGCTAACGCCTACTCGGTTATCGAACTTAAAATGGTGGAAACTATTCTTAGCAATAAAGCCGATGAAAGAAGAACTATGTTTGAAGAAGCCGCGGGGGTTAACAAATATAAACTACGACGAAGGCTTGCTCTTAAAAAACTTGATGAAGTTAAAGCTGATCTTAACAGGGTTAATGACATTGTTACAGAAGTTGATAAAAAAGTAAATTCTCTTGAAAGACAGGCAAAAAAAGCCGATAAATCTAATAAAATTTCTTCTGTTCTGCGCGAACTTGAAATTGACTTGGCTGAAAGGGAATATGCAAACTTCAACAAACAGAAAGAAGAGTTTAAAAGCATTAAAGAATCAGATTTTCAAAGTAAATTATTGATAGAATCAGAACTTGCCAGGATTGAAGATGAAATAAGAATAGTTAAAGAAAACCTGAATGAAATTGAATCTAAACTTAAAATAAAACATAATGAAATAGCTCTGCAAACTGAAAAAATTTATAATTCCCAGAATATTATTTCGGTAAGCAAAGAAAGACAAAATTCACTTGAAAGGAACATTTCCAGATTTAAACAAGAACTTGAGGAGCTTAGGATTCAGCATGTTGAGACCGAAGAATTGATTGTTGAAAACCGTGAAGCCATTGTTGAAATTAATAATAAGATTGGCTCAGGACAGTCTGATAAAAAGATAATTGAAGATACTGTTTCACAAATTAAAATCTCTCTTGATGAAAAAAGAAAAGCACTTAAATTACATTCTGAATTGCTTCTTGAAAAATTTAAAGAGATTACGTCTAAAGAAAATGAATTTTCTAATATTGAGAAAGCCCTTGTCTCTGGAAGCCTTTCTATTAATAAATTGAATGAAAAGATTCAGTCTCTTACCGGCAATATAGCAAAAACCGTAGGGTATATTGAAGAGTTAAACCAGGATAAAACTGAAACAGAAAAAAAATTAATTGAAGCCGAAAAATTTTATACAAATAAGCAGAAAGAAAGGGAAGAACTCGAAAAGAAACTGAATACCCTGAAAGAACATGAACTCGAAGAAAAATCTTTCTTAAGTGGTTTGCGCGATAAAATCACTTTTATTCAGAATCTTATAGATAACCTGGAGGGTGTATCTAAAGGTGCAAAAGCACTACTCGAAAACAATACATGGTCTAAAGGTGATAAGACTCTACTGGCTCATATCGGCAATTCATCTGAAGAATACCGGTTTGCCATTGAAGCGGCGCTAAAAAATAACCTTAATAATATTCTGGTTGAGACACTTGAAGATCTTAAATGCGGAATAGATTATCTTAAAAATAATGAAATAGGTAAAGCCTCTTTTTATCTTACAACAAATCAACTTGGTAAAAAGAAAAATATTATTCAGATATTGCAGTCCTTTCTGCTAAAGAAAAAAATAAAATCTTTGTCAAAGGAACCCGGCTATCTAGGATTTGCTAAAGATTTTATCGAAACTGACGGGAAGTGGAAACCATTCTTTGATAAAATATTATCTAAAACTGTACTTGTTGATAATCTCGAATCAGCTTTCCGCCTTTCTGACTCCTATGATAATTTTAATTATGTTACCCTGAATGGCGACTACCTTGATCAGTCTGGAGTAGTTGAAGGAGGCTCAGCACCAAGATTGGATGATTCTCTCTTCGGAAGAAAGCAGCTTCTCGAAAACTATAAAAACGAATTTCCCAACCGGGAAAAAGCACTCTATCACCTCCATCAGGAAATTGAAGAAACCGAAATTAAAATTAACAACATTGACCTTAAAGTCCTTTCTGAAAAAGGGAGGCTTCTTGTAAATGACCTTGCAAATATTGAAAAACAAATAGCACAGTTTGAGTTTGAAAAGCAGAAAGCTGTTGATGAAATTGAAAAAGCAAGGACTGAGATTCAGGAATTTGCAACCGAATATAACCACCTCGATAATGAAAGGACTAAATTATACGAGATGCTGTCACTTCATAAAGAAGAGAAAGCAACGGCTGATACAGAAAGTAAAAAATTTGATGAGGACTTAAAGAATTCAGAACAAGAATTCTCTTTAATTACATCAGATCTTAATAAAATTAACCTTGAACTGGAAAGATTCAACGGTGATTTTAGGAATTCTGAAAATTCAGTAAAAAGGGCTGAAGAATCTGTTGAATCAATAAAGAAAACAATAGCTAAAAGAGAAACTGATATTACTTCTGCGATTGAAGAATCCGAATCAATAATGTCTGTTCTCGGAGAGAAACTTATTGAGCTTGATGATCTTGAGAATACAAAAAAACTTTTACTTAGTGAGGAAGGTAAGATTGAGTCTGAATTTAACTCAATAAGAAGTGTAATCTCCGAAAAGGAAATAAAACTGGATATCCTTAGAAAAGAAAAGGAATCTGTTTCGGACCGTATGCACCAGGCTGAAATTAAGCTTAATGAACTAAGTTTAATGATTAAAAATCTACTTGAGAATATTAAGGAAAATTATTCCCTTACACTGGAATCAAAAGAATTTGATAACCTTGAAACCTTTGATTTCAGTCAGCGGACCGAAGAAGTTCATTCCTTAAAACAACAAATAAGGAATCTGGGCCCAATCAACCTCCTTGCATATTCTGAATATGAGGAGGAAAAGGAAAGACTTGATTTCCTTAACAAACAAAGAAGTGACCTGATTGACTCAGAAAAGGATATAGTTAAAACAATAGAAGAAATAAATACCACCGCACAGACACTTTTTCTCGAAACATTCGAAAAAATAAAGGGTCATTTTATCAGGATTTTCAGGGGACTCTTTAATCCTGGTGATGAAGCTGATTTGAAACTTGAAGAAAATTCAGATCCCCTGGAAGCAAAAATTGAAATTGTCGCAAAACCTAAAGGCAAGCGTCCTACTTCAATTGAACTCCTTTCCGGTGGTGAGAAAACACTGACAGCTATTGCCTTGTTATTTTCAATCTATCTTGTTAAACCGAGCCCTTTCTGTATTCTTGATGAAATTGATGCCCCACTTGATGATGCAAATATAGACCGGTTTTGTAAAATTATTAAGGATTTTAGTACTGATACACAATTCATTGTTGTAACTCATAACAAAAGGACAATGGAAGCAGCCGATACACTTTACGGCGTTACTATGCAGGAAGAAGGTGTCTCTAAATTGGTAAGTGTTAGATTTAACGAGGACTTCAATTTTGTTAATTAAATTTGGTTTAGGATCTTTAGTAAGAATTTTATTGATTATCAAATCTAATTTCAATATTAGATTCCTTTTAATATCCGGGTTGGTTTTGTTTTCATTTCCCCTTCTTTATTCTCAGTGGGTTAATAACCCGGCCTTAAATACGAAGATCATCATTGGTGCTTCTAAACCAATAAACATTTCCTCTGTTGAGGATCTAAAGGGGGGAGCATTTATCTTTTGGGAGGATAATAAAAGCGGTTTCCAGAATGATATTTATTTTGTCCATATGGATGGTAATGGAAAAGTTAGTTTTCGTGCTGATGGGAAGAAAGTTTCCGAACTCAACGGCAATAAAGTCCAACCAGCTGTCTCATTAAACCTTCCGAATACAGCAGTCGTTGTATGGAAAGATTTTTCCAGAAGCAAATCCGGCAACCTTTTTGCACAAAGAGTATATAGCAATGGCAATCTGCTATGGCCTGTTGATGGAGTGCAGGTTACTCCCAATTATCCGGATATTAACGAGTATTCTATTTGTTCTGATGATTTAGGAAATGCTTATTTGTCCTACATTGCTCAAAAAAACGAATTTAGTTCTGACTATAGTATAATTTTTCAGAAAATAAAAGTTAACGGAGAACTTCAGGAAAATATTGACGGCATTACTGTTTACAACTCTCCCGGAAGGAAAAGTTCAACATCAATTATAGCTGATAATGAAGGTGGAGCTTATTTGTTATGGTTGGAAAATCAAAACAATCATACACTCCTTTATGCTTCGCATATTGATTCTTCTGGCAGTTACGTTTGGGGAAAAAAGCCTATTGCAATTTCCAATTTTAATCAAACTGTTCTCAGCTATTCTGTTGAGAAGACGGATTTTTCTTCAATTTATGTGGCGTGGCAAATTCAAAAATCTGAAAAGGAAATTTATCATCAACTTATTTCTTTATCAGGGAAACCTCTATGGGGACCCGGTGGCAGAATCGCCTCAACTAAAAAAGGAAATAAAACCAATCCTCAGGTATTAACGGCAGATTCTACTATTATTCTAAGTTGGACATATGAAATAAAAAATGATAAGGATGTTTATATTCAGAAATTTAATCAGAAAGGGACGCCAAAATGGAAAGAAGAAGTTTATGCTATTAAACTACCAAAAGATCAGTTTGGTCAAAAGCTCTTAAGTGACGGAAAGGGTGGTGCAATTGTATTCTGGATCGATAAGCGCCTGGAATCCGTCAGAGCAAATATTTATGCCCAACGTATAAGCAATTCGGGTAAACGTCTTTGGGATTCTCTTGGAATTGCGGTCGCGAGTCATAATAATACTGAGAAAAGCTATTTATCTGTTGTTTCGGATTTACGCGGAGGGACGATAGCTATTTTCAGGGAAATACGTGATTCTAAAGAGGAAATATATGCTCAGAAAATTTTTAATACCGGAACTTATATATCACAGATAATTGGACTTAATGCCGTATTAAATGGTGACTCTGTAACAGTTTCCTGGTATTCTGCTAATGAATCTTCGGGTACTAATTATGATATTGAGCGCACAGTTCAGACAGAGAATGGGACTTCGCAGTGGATCGTCATTAAAAATATTAAACCCGAAGGGATAAGTAATGCCAGGTATTATATTTTCAATGATCACCCCAATGAAGTAGGTACGCATTTTTACAGGATCATTCAAAAGGATAATCTGGGTAATATTCAACCGTCAGATGTTGCAAAAGTTGAATTCTTTGAATCAAAAAACAAGATTTCATTAGGTCAAAATTCGCCCAATCCCTTTTCAGATGAAACGACTATTGTGTTTTATCTTCCCGAACCGACCTGGGTTAAAATTGAATTCTTTAATAGTCATATTGAATTAATCCAGGAAGTTGAAGGACGGAATTATCCCGCTGGTGAAAATAAGATTACTTTCTCTGGGAAAACCCTCCCCTCCGGTGTTTATTTTTACAGGTTACAATCAGAGGATTTTGTTGATGTTAGAAAAATGGTACTGGCTAAATGATAAATAATGTGTTCAGAATATTTGTAGATTTCGATGGTACTATTACCCAAAAAGATGTCGGGGAATCTATTTTTCGTGAATTCGGCGACAAAGAAAAAATCAATAGTATTATTAAAGATCTCCTTAGCGATAAAATTACCGCGAAACAAAGCTGGATTGAAATGTGTAAAACCATAAATCATGCGAATATTAATTTGTTAAACACTTTTATCGACAGTATTAATGTCGATCCGGGCTTTCATAACCTTGTTAATTTTTGTGAATCAAATAATATCGAAATATTTATACTTAGCGACGGATTTGACTATTATATAGATAGAATTCTTAAAAGAGAAAAATTAAATCATTTGAAATATTTTTCTAATCATCTGAGAATTTCAGACAGGAATAAACTTACACCTGTGTTTCCTTATAATGACTTATATTGCCGGAGTTCTGCCAACAATAAAAGAAATCACATTATCAATAATAGCAAAGACGAAGATTTTACGATTTATGTGGGTGACGGGAACTCAGACAAAGACCCGGCATTATATTGTGATTTTATATTTGCAAAAAAAGGACTTCTTAAATTCTGTGAAAAAGAAAGTGTTACATTTTTTCCATATGATACACTTAAAGATGTTGCCGTGAAACTGGGCATGCTTCTGAAAAAGAAAAATCTTAAAAAAAGGAACCAGGCTAGTTTAAAAAGACGAGAGGCATATTTAACAGAATGATTTTTAAAGGAATAATATTTTAATGAAACTATCAGAGACATTTTTTAAATACCGCAGCTATACACCATTACCGTTTGTACTTATAATGCTGCTCTATAATAATTCCAATGTCTGGGGCCTTATTGCCGGTTTTGCAATAGCAGTTGTTGGTGAATTTATCAGACTTTGGGGAGTTAGCTGGGCTGGAAGTGAAACAAGATCAACCGGAAATGTCGGAGGTACGTTTCTGATTGTCGATGGTCCATTTGGATATGTCCGGAACCCTCTCTATCTCGGAAACATATTAATGTATACGGGTATTGGTATAATGTCTTTTGCCATCTTTCCGTACCTGCAAATAGCAGGAATACTCTTTTTCTCTCTCCAGTACTATTTTATAGTTTCTGAAGAGGAAAAGTATCTGCGAAGCACTTTTAATAAGCAATATGATAATTATACTGCAAATGTTCCCCGGTTTTTTCCAAGATTAAAGTCATATAAAGTTTCTAAAATTGAACGTCCGAACTTTTCCTGGAAAGAAGGCTTTAAATCTGAAACAAGAACACTGCAGGCATTCAGTTTTATAATATTTACACTAATAGTCATTTGGTATTGGAGAAGATTCTAATATAATGAATCCTGGTAATAAAAACATATTGATTATTGCGGGAGAAGCCTCCGGAGATCTGCACGGTTCAGCATTAATTACTGAAATTATAAAGATAGATCCCTCCATTCGTATATATGGAATAGGAGGGGAGAAAATGAAAAATGCAGGGATGAGTATTCTATATCCTATTGACCGGCTTGCCTTTCTTGGCTTTGCCGAAGTTATAAGACATCTGCCTTTTATCAAAAAGGTGCAACGCGAAATTATTCAACTGGTAAAGGAAAAAGAAATAAAGAATGCAGTATTGATAGATTATCCGGGTTTCAATCTGAATATCGCGAAGAAATTAAAGAATATCGGGATTAATATTTATTACTATATTTCTCCTCAAATCTGGGCCTGGGGTGCTGGTAGAGTTGAGAAAATCAGATCTCTCGTTAATAAAATGATAGTGGTTCTTCCATTTGAAAAGGAATTCTATAGCAAAAATAATGTAGCTGTTGAGTATGTAGGCCATCCGCTGCTTGAGAGAATAACCGATTTCAAATTATTATCTAGGACAAATTTCTATAATAAGTTTAATCTTGACCCCGTGAAGGAAATATTACTAATCCTTCCGGGCAGCCGGAAAAATGAAATCATCCGGATTTTTCCGGAAGCCATTAAGGCCGCAGGAAAATTAAAAGGAGAATTTAATCTGCAGATAGTGGTTGCTTGTTCGGATAATATAGATGCTGGTATTTTTAAAAAGTATAGTGTCAGTCATGAATTTAAGGTAATTAAAGGCCACAACTATGATCTTATGAACTTAGCCAAAATAGGCATTATTAAATCAGGAACTTCAACACTTGAAGCGGCTCTGTATTCACTTCCCATGGTTATAGTTTATAAAACAAGTTTGCTTACCTATCTTATTGGCCGGAACCTTATAAAACTTGATACAATCGGAATGGCTAATATTATTGCCGGTAAAAAAATAGTTCCCGAATTAATCCAGAATCAGGCAATCGCTCAGAATATTTATAAGGAATGCAGGAAAATATTATCAGATGAAAATCTCTATTCTTCTGTAAAAAAAAGTTTATCAGTGCTCCGGAATAAACTGGGTAGTCCGGGTGCTTCAATTAAAGCAGCCCAGATAATTTGTAGTGCATTGAATGAATCTTAGAAAAACAAAACAGGATTTTCTCAGAATTGTAGGTTTTTTTGTTCTTTCTCATACTGTTGACCTTTTATGTAAAAGCCTGAAAGTTGTTTTCAGGAATAAAGAGGTAATTGATAAACTCGAGAAAGCTAACCGGAATTATGTCCTTGCCTTTTGGCATGGCCAGATGTTACTTGCGTGGTATAGCCACAGAGGTAAGGGCTTTACAGCCCTGATTAGTAAAAGCAAAGATGGTGATCTTCTTTCCAAAATACTGAAACACTGGAGTTACAATGTCGTCAGGGGTTCAAGTAGCAAGGGGGGCAATGTTGCCCTAGGAGTTATGGTGGATTACGCAAAGAACGGTGAATCAGTTGTCCTTACACCTGACGGACCCAGAGGTCCTGCCCATAAGATGAAAGCCGGAGCTGTAATTACAGCTAAAAGAAGTGGTATTCCGCTTGTTTTTATGTCCGTCGGGTATAGAAAAAAACGTGTTCTTAAAAGCTGGGATAATTTTGAAATTCCAAAATTTTTTTCAGAAGCAAAGGTAGTTTATTCTGATCCGTTGTTTATAAATCCTGATTTATCATTTGAAGATACATCGGGGATAATTCTTAAACACGAAAAATTATTAAATCAACTCGGTATCGAAGCCAATAAATTTGGAAATTATAAGTGATTAACTTTTTAAAAATAATCCTATTCCCTTTTTTGCCATTTTATGCCGCTACTATAGCTGTGAGAAACTGGATGTTTGATAAAGGTATATTTAAAGATAAAAAAGTTGATGCAACAGTAATTTCTGTGGGTAACCTTACGGTTGGTGGTTCTGGAAAAACACCACTGGTGATATATCTGCTGGATCTTCTTAAAAAAAAGGGATTTAAAGCTGGTGTTTTAAGTCGCGGTTATGGAAGGATATCTAAGGGATACGTTCTTGTTTCAGATGGAAAGAATATCTTTTCTTCTGTGGAACAGTGCGGTGATGAAATTTTCCAGACCGTTTCTGAATGCGGTATTCCTGGTGCAGTTTCTGAAAATCGTGTAGAAGGTGCGCGCCGGTTTATAAAGGAAACAGATATTAATATTATTGTCCTGGATGATGCTTATCAGCACCGCTGGATATACAGAGATATAAATTTGTTAGTAATTGAGCAAAAGTTTCTCTTAAGCAGGAATTTCCTGGTGAAAAATCTCTTCCCAACTGGAAATTTGCGGGAACCTTTGAATTCCGTTAAAAGAGCCGACGCAGTAATTATTAATAGGAAATTTTCTAATGCTGAAAATATTCCCGATGACCTTCTTTGGTATTTTGAAGGTAAAAAATTATTTATAGCAAAGTATAAAGCCACAGGATTTGTTGATATAAAAAGAAAAATTGATCATTCGTTAAACGAGTTTGCGGGACAGAAAAGTCTCGTTGTATCTGGAATTGCAAACCCCCACTCGTTATTTAATGTTCTGAACCAGAACGGAGTTAATACCGAAAACCGTTTAGTTTTCATGGATCATAAGAATTATTCAAATAAGGAAATTCAGTCAATAAGGAAAAATTTTTATAATACGAATTCTCATTCAGTTATTACTACTCAGAAAGATGCTGTGAAACTGGTGAGGTTTTCAAAAGAATTTGATGATATAGATATTTTTTATCTTAAAATCAAAATAGAATTGAGCAATGAAAAATCATTCAATAATTTTATTACTGATAAAATAAATTTAAAAAAATGAAACAGCTCAATGCAATTTTAACTAAATAAATAATTAATAATTGGAGTAAAAAATGCCTAAATATGTTTATTTTTTCGGAGGGAAAAAAGCCGAAGGAAAATCTGAAATGAAAGCTCTGCTTGGCGGTAAAGGTGCCAACCTTGCAGAAATGGTAAATATCGGCCTTCCTGTTCCTGCCGGTTTCACCATCACCACCGAATTATGTACTTATTATTATGCTAATAAGAAAAAGTATCCAAAGGAATTAAAAGATACCGTTACGACATCTCTTAAAAAGGTTGAAGCTATAATGGGAGCTAAATTCGGGGATAATACAAACCCACTTCTTCTTTCGGTACGTTCCGGAGCAAGAGCATCTATGCCAGGTATGATGGATACTATTCTTAACCTGGGACTTAACGATACTACAGTTCAGGGTCTTATTAAAAAAACGAACAACCCGAGGTTTGCTTATGATTCTTATAGAAGATTCGTACAAATGTATGGTGATGTAGTTCTGGGATTAAAACCGGTTGATAAACATGATCCGGATCCGTTTGAAGAAATCCTTGAAAAGAAAAAACATGATAATGGTTTTAAATTAGATACAGAGTTGACCGCAGATCACCTGAAGGAATTAGTTGCTGAATTTAAAGCAGCAATAAAGGAAAAGACCGGATCAGATTTTCCTGATAATCCCATAGAACAACTTTGGGGAGCTATTGGAGCAGTGTTTGGATCCTGGATGAATGACAGAGCGATTGTATACAGAAAATTAAACGATATTCCTGCCGAATGGGGAACTGCTGTAAATGTTCAATCAATGGTATTCGGCAATATGGGTGAAGATTCAGGTACTGGAGTTGCCTTTACTCGGGATCCGGCAACCGGAACAAACTTGTTCTATGGTGAATATCTCTTTAATGCACAGGGAGAAGATGTTGTTGCCGGTATTCGTACACCGCATCCGATATCTGAACTTCAGAAAGATGCTCCGAAACTTTATAAAGAACTTGATAATTACCGCAAAATACTTGAGAAACATTATAAAGATATGCTGGATGTCGAGTTTACAATTCAGCAGGGCAAATTGTGGATGCTTCAATGTCGTGTTGGAAAAAGGACCGGTTTCGCCGCTATTAAAATGGCAGTCGATATGGTTAAAGAAAAATTAATTGAAAAAGAAGAAGCATTATTACGCATCGATCCAAACCAGCTTAATCAGCTTCTCCGTCCAATATTTGATTTGGACGAAAAGAAGAAAGCCATTGATGCAGGCAGACTTATGGCGAAAGGACTGAACGCTGGTCCTGGTGCAGCGTGTGGAAAGGTTGCCTTGAGTGCAGAGGATGCCGAAAAAATGGCAGCTTCTGGTGATCCAATCATACTTGTCAGAATCGAAACTTCTCCCGAAGATATTAAGGGCATGAACGCGGCAGAAGGTATCCTTACTGCAAGGGGCGGTATGACTTCACATGCGGCACTCGTTGCCCGACAAATGGGCAAGGTATGCGTTGCAGGTTGCGGTTCTTTAAATATTAATTATCAGGAAAGAACTGTTCAGGTTGAAGGAAAAAACTTTGTTGTTAAAGAAGGTGACTATATTTCAATAGACGGTACTACCGGTGAAGTTATTGAAGGCAAGATTTCTACTAAACCCTCAGAGGTTATACAGGTACTTATTACAAAAACTCTTGATGGAAAAAATTCTCCGGTTTACCAGACCTACGAAAGCTTGATGAATTGGGCTGATAAATTAAGAAGATTAAATATCAGAACTAACGCAGACCAGCCTGATCAGGCTTCTAACGCAATTGCCTTTGGTGCAGAAGGCATCGGACTTTGCCGCACTGAGCATATGTTCTTCGGTGAAAACAGAATATTAGCTGTTCGGAAAATGATAGTTTCTGATACCGTGGAAGAAAGAAAGGCTGCACTGGCAGATCTTCTTCCTTTACAAAGGTCAGACTTTTTCGGTATCTTCAAAGCAATGAACGGATTACCAGCAACTATCAGGACTCTCGATCCACCATTGCATGAATTCTTACCCAACACTGAAAAGGATATAAAAGAATTAGCAAATGTTCTCGGTATTTCGGAGATAAAACTTAATGAGAAAATTAATAGTCTTCATGAGTTTAATCCAATGCTCGGGTTCAGAGGCTGTCGTCTTGGTATTCTCTATCCTGAAATTACAGAGATGCAGGCACGCGCAGTATTTGAAGCTGCCCTGGATGCTCTTGCCGCTGGCATAAAAGTTAAACCCGAAATTATGATTCCTCTTGTTGGTGATCTGAAAGAATTCAAAATGCAGGAGTTAATAGTCAGGCGTGTTGCTGATGAAGTATTTAAAGAGAAAGGAAAGAAAATCCCTTATCTTGTTGGTACTATGATCGAACTGCCAAGAGCATGCCTGATGGCTGATCAGATTGCAAAAAGTGCTGAGTTCTTCAGCTTTGGAACTAATGATCTTACTCAGACTACTTTTGGACTTTCAAGAGATGACGCAGGTAAATTCCTTCCGCTTTATGTTAAAAGTGAAATATTGCCAAATGATCCATTTGAAGTTCTTGATCAAAGTGGCGTTGGCCAATTAATTAAAATGGCTGTTGAAAAGGGTCGCTCTGCACGTCCTGATCTTAAGGTAGGTATCTGTGGTGAGCATGGCGGTGAACCATCTTCAGTTGAATTTTGTCACAGGACAGGCCTGAATTATGTCAGCTGTTCACCATTTAGAGTTCCGATTGCAAGACTTGCTGCCGCACGAGCTGTAGTAAAAGAATTACAGGGAAAAAAAGTTAAAAAAATAGCTGCTAAAAAAACAGTAGTAAAGAAATCAGGTACGAAAAAGAAATAATTATTATCAATCAAAGGGAAAGGACTACTCCTTTCCCTAATTTTATAAAAAAACGAGGTTATGAAGAATGAAATTATCAGACTTCAAGTATAATTTATCAAAGACATCTATTGCCAAATATCCTGCTTCTCCAAGGGATAAATCCAAACTTATGGTTCTTAACCGTGAATCACAGGAAATTGAGAACAAGGTCTTTACTGATGTATGCGATTATATGGAAAAAGGGGACGTGCTTGTGGTTAATGAAACAAGAGTGTTCCAGGCAAGATTGTATGGGAAAAAAGAGAAGACAAATGCGAAAATCGAAGTATTTCTTTTACGTGAACTAAACTCTGAAGAATGTATCTGGGATGTTATTGTTGATCCTGCCAGAAAAGTCAGAATAGGAAATAAAATTTATTTCAATGATAAATTATGGTGCGAGGTAATAGACAACACTACTTCTAGAGGAAGAACCGTTAGGTTTAATCAGCCGGGTAACGTATTCAAAGCTGTTGAAAAAATCGGCCTGACACCGCTGCCGCCATATATTAAAAGAGAGCCCGAACCCTCGGACAGGGAAAATTATCAGACAGTGTATGCAAAAGTTGATGGTGCGGTTGCAGCCCCTACTGCAGGGCTTCACTTTTCACAGAAACTTCTTCAAAAAATTGAGAAAAAAGGAATAGAAATTGTTCCCGTCATTCTTCATATAGGGCTCGGTACATTTCGTCCCGTAGAGGTTGAAGATCTTACTAAGCATAAGATGGATTCCGAATATTATGAAATAACGGCAGATTCATCTGAAAAAATAAATAAATCTATTTCAGCAAAGAGAAATATTTTTGTGGTTGGTACAAGCGCATGTCGTGCATTGGAAACAAGTGTAACAGCAGACGGCTTTGTGAAACCTAACCGCGGCTGGACGGATAAATTTATTTATCCTCCCTATGAATTTAAAATCACAAAAAGACTCATTACTAATTTCCATTCCCCTGAATCCACACTTCTGATGCTTGTGTGTGCGCTAGCAGGTACTGAATTTGTAATGAAGGCATACAAGAAGGCACTTAAAGAAAATTATCGCTTCCTCAGTTATGGCGATGCAATGCTGATAGTATGAGCATCTTTGCTATTATTCCTGCCGGTGGAAAAGGTGTAAGGAGTGGTTTCGCCCTTCCAAAACAGTATCTTAAAGTCCATGGGAAGGAACTTATAGCTTATACTTTAGAGATTTTTCAAAAAAACAGATCGGTTGATGATATAACAGTCTCAGCCGATCCCTATTATTTCGATCTTCTGAAGAATATTAAGAGAAAATATTTTCTAACCAAATTAAATCGTATTGTTGAAGGGGGAAAAGAAAGACAAGACTCAGTCTATAATGCTTTAAATTCACTTCCGGCCTCATCCGGTGATATTGTGCTTGTTCATGATGCTGCGCGTCCTCTTCTCCCTGATATAGTTTTATCCCATGCAATATCTGGCGCTCAGGAAAAAGAAAATGCTGTGGTATGCATTAAAGCCAAAGACACTTTAATACGCGGGAATGCAATAGTTGAAAAATATCTTGATAGGGAGCATGTATTTTATGTCCAAACCCCACAGGCGTTTTCATATTCTATTTTAGTGAAAGCCTTCAGTAAAGCATATCAGGATAAATTTTACGGAACAGATGAATCCATACTTGTCCGAAGACTAAGAAAGAAAATAAATGTAGTTGAGGGCTCTGTGTTTAATTTTAAAGTAACTTCACAGGAGGATTTTGATCTTTTTACAAAACTGCTTGGTCATACTTGTTGAACCTCTTATTGAATTCCCCTTTTCCAAATTTTTCTTTACTTAATATCAAAAACAGTTTCTTCCTGAAAACGGCCTTCTTTCTTTCCTGAGTTTTCAAAGGTCAATGTAAATGTTGTCCCTGTCTTTTTAATGCTGTTAACCTCAAGTCCTATTCCATTTAATTCACAGTATCTTTTAACAAGAGTAAGACCCAACCCATTCCCCTCATACTTCCTTGTAAATCCCTGGTCCTCCTGGCTGAATGGGTCAAATAATCTCGGCATGAATTCTTCTGAAATTCCGATGCCGGTATCCGAAATCTCAACTACCTGTGCATCTTCTTTTTCAAATATCCTTACTTTTATCTCCCCCTGATTTGTGTATTTATAAGCATTTTCAATAAGATTGGATAGTGCCTGATAAACAGAAAATTTATCAAGGCTTACCCCTGTCATGTTAGTTTCAGTCAATATGTTGAACCCGATATTTTTATTCTTATATTTGAATCTGAGCGGGATATTAATCTCTTTAATTATTTCAACCAGATCAAAATCTTCTTTTTTATAATTATATGAATTTGCGTTAACATCTGAAATGTTTAGTATTAACTCTATTGTCCTTATAAGTCTGGCCCCTGCCCGGTTAATTACTTCAAAATATTCATCAAAATCTTGCGGGGTTTTTTCATCTATATTATCTTTGATAAGATTCGTGAAACTAAGTATGGCATTAAGAGGTGTTCTGATCTCGTGGGAAACCTGTCCCAGAAATTCCGACTTAAGTTTATCAGATGCTTCGGCTTTTTCTTTAGCAATTTTGTAATCCTCAACCAGGCTTTCGAGTTGTTTTGATTTCAATTCAAGTTCCTTTGTTTTTTCAGCCACCATCTTTTCTAGATTTTCTTTGTAGTTATTATTGCCCATAAGAAGGAAAGCTTTCTCGAAAGCCCTAAGTACGGCAAATTCAAGTTCTTCAAAGTTCATTATCGGTTTTGTAATAAAATCCCAGGCACCCTGTTTAATCGCTTTCATAGCTTCTTTAATCTTTCCGACTCCTGACACTGATATAATAGGTGTCAGAGGGAAATTCTTAGCAACGAAAGAAATCACTTCATACCCCGATATTTTTGGCATATTAAGATCTACTAATATTACATCGGCTCCCTCATTCAGGAAAATCCTTAGTCCATCCTCTCCGTTTGAAGCTGTCCTTACAATACACTCATGGTCTTCAAAAAAAAACTTTATACTTTTTGCCAATTCTTCATCGTCATCGATGATTAGTATTTTTTGTCCCGATAGTGAATAATATTCTTCGTCTTCCATGCTTTTTATAGATTACCCTTATATATATTGTTTTATTTTTTTTACTATAATATCAAAGCTTTCAACCGGTTTATAAAACACATCCTCACGATTTATACCTAATTTTGAAAGCTCTTTAGGTAAAATATACTGCGTGTTACCGGTATGAATTAAATATTTCATTTCAGGATTCAAAACGTATGATTTTTTAATATAGTCTTCCCCATTAATTCCTGGTAATCGTAGATCTACTATTGACAGAGCAAAACCCCCTTTACGTGTAATTAGAAAAGCTGCTTCGGAGTCTCCGGCATCGGCACACTCAAAACCTTCATCTTCAAGATAAAGTTTCATATTGAACCTTATCGTTTCATCATCATCCAATATGAGTAATTTCTTTTTTGTCATTAGAATCCGTATACCGGTAACTTAATGATAAATTTAGTCCCTTTTCCCGGGAATGACTCAACAGAAATATTTCCTTTATGGTTATTCTTAATAATCATAAAAGCAACAGATAAACCTAAACCGGTTCCCTTACCGACTTCCTTTGTGGAAAAAAACGGTTCAAATATTCTGTTTTTATGAATTTCAAGTATTCCGGGACCATTATCTTCAATCTCATAGGTTATTTCACTTATGGTGTAGTTTAACCGTAAAGTAATAACCGGATTCTTGGATGGATTTTCCTCATCTTTTAATGCATGAACCGCATTTTGGATAATATTGAATATGACCTGTTGAATTTCTGTTACAGTCACTTTTATGTCCGGTACAGCATGTGCAATTTCCTTTATAATCTTAATGCTTCGTATATCATAATTTTTCTTTAGGCTATAGTCATTATATAAAAGGTCCAGAGATTCATTTAGTAGTTTTTCCGGGTTATATAAAACTTTCTTGGATTCAGATCGTCTGCTGAATTGAAGCATGTTTTTAATAATTTCTGATGCTTTTTGTGACGCCTGTTGTATGGAGTTTATTATTTCAAATATCTCTCTAATCTCAAAGTATTTACTGATATTTTCAGGAAGGATTCCAATTTTATTTGCGGCCTCAATATTTTTAGGTAAAGATAAAGATGTCCTTCTTATCAGGTTCTGGCATCCTTGCGATATTGTACCCAATGGATTATTTATTTCATGAGCCATGCCTGCAGCTAATCCGGCAACACTAATCATCTTTTCAGATTGAATCATAACCTCTTCCATCTTTATTCGTTCGGTTATATCATCTATCATAATTACCTTTCCCGGCCTTATCTCATCACTTAATGGGAAAACTGAAATAGCGTAATAAACAGTTTCACCAGTTTCATTGATTACCATGCGAGAATCATTAATAATCTGATTACTATCAGTGCATTTATCAAAACTTTCTTTTATGAACCCAAGTTTTGGATATTTGGTAAACAGATAACTGATCTCAGGATCATTTTCATTCCTAAACCTTGTTGCAGCTTTGTTTTCATGTGTAACATTAAAATCCTTATCAACAGTAATAATGGTTGTTTTAATAGAATCAATTATATATTGCAAATAGAAGTAAGTTTCCTTTATCTCCTTTTTCTTTTCAGTAATATCCCTTATTATATTGCCAAAAATAGTTTCATCATCAGATTTACCTGATATTATAAATAATTCAATATTTTTTGTCTCTCCCTTTTTGTCTTTTATAAGGATTTCGAACATGGATGGGTCTTTCTTAGGAGATTCATTAATTAAATCTAGTGCCAGATCGTCAATAATAAATTCACCGGCCTGGTTAATTTTTAATAATTGTTTAAGGATATGAAAAATATTAGTCCCGATAACCTCATCCCTATTAAAACCGGTTATTTTTTCGATTGCCTTATTCCACTCGAAAATCACCCCATTTTTATTATATAATATAATTCCGTCAATATTATTTTCAACAATAGGTCTTAAACTATAATCGTTTTTATTAAAATCATTTTTCCGGTCGTTGGTTATAAATGGTTTTTTCTTCTTTAATAACACAATCAGAATTAAAGTTTGTAAAACTAAAACCAGTACAAATATTATATTTAAAGCAGTCATGTCTTATAATTAAAAAAAAAGCACAAAATAATACTAGGCAAAGCACCATATCCATCATCGATATTTTCCTTTGTAAGTTTAGTTTATTCAATGACTTAAAAATATTAAAAAGGACCCAAAACCACTCCAATATTGGGATAAATGGCGCAATTAATGTATTAAACATCGCCAAATCAATTAATACCTTTGATGGGATTCAATATTTTCCCAGATTTGATATGAAATATTCACATTCCCTTATAATTTTCCGGTAATAATCAGTTCTGGAAACAAATGTTTTACCTGGTTCTTAACTCTATCCATTCATCCATCTCAAGAAAACTTCCTTTAACATTTTCTTCCATTTCCAGAAACATTTGGAAAGGTATTGTGAAAGATAAAATATTTTTCTCGACATGTTTTCTGGCTGCCAAATCAAAGTACCCAATTATAGCACGTGGATTTTCTTTATCCCCTTCATCATAAGAGAATAGTACTGATTGACAAGCAGCTCCCCAGGGCGAAATAACATTATCATTACTTTTCCGCCCGTAATTTGCAAGCACAACAAGCGCTGAAAGCTGGTCAGGATTAACGAAAAAAATTACACTTTCAGGTTTTTCATTGTCTTTGACCAATTCAATCGGTTTGAATATTACATATGCAGTCTTCACATTTCTCATTGGTAGGCATTCAACAAAATTTTTAGCAACGCCAGGAGTCTTTATATAATGTTCCCCATCTTCTAATTTCCTGGTTCTTCTGGTCCCGTCAACCGATTCTTTTCTGCCCGTTGATAATAGATATTCTATCGGAAAACCCTCATACGTATTCCCAAATCCTAAACCCACACCACCGCCAACACATCCATAAGTTTGTCTGTCAAAGAATGCAGTTTTTCCTTTTGAAGCTGATGCGGATAACATTGAAGCAACGCAACCCCAGATATTTTCCTTGAATTGAATTCCGTTTTCTGGTTTTTCGTTTGATAATATTACAGCAACAGGAAACCCCCCTAATTTTATTGAATCCGCTATCATACATATCATAATAATGACCTTTCAGAAATAACTTGTTCCCTAAATTATAAAAAAAGTTAGTAGTTTTCATTTCAAATATTCAGTTCGCTTGTAGGGTATCTGTCACATCTTTTCCCCCATAATTATTTTTAATTTTGAATATTTTTGTCGAATTATCCTTAAAAGTTATCCTGACAGAACCTGGTATTTGTGTATAATCGGGATATTTATGAATTCTTTTTTTATTTCTTTTATTGGGTTCCCAATTAATATATTTTATATCTTTTCCAATGTTGCCCCAGTTTGTTATCATCACCACCGAACCATTTGTCAAGAAGTTCACGTTCCAATTATTGTTTGTCTTTTTTACCAGGCCCGTTTTGGAGTCAATCAATGATTTCTGAGGAGATTCAGGCACAAGGACTTCATGTGGAGTTTGGTTAATAATTATGGGAGTGGAGTACAAGAGTGATGAATTATCCTTCTTCTTAAGTACATTTGCAGGTTCTTTGGTTTTAAAGGCAAAATTATTTATAAGAATACCACAAATGACCAACATCAATATTATCCCGGACAATAATACGCTCCTTGAAAACTTTTTTTTCTTCCGTTCCAAGGCAGTTTGATTACTTTCAACATATACGGCAGCCGAGAAATTTCCAACACCCACTTTGTTATACGAATCAAAGATTATCCTTTTACATAATTCTTCAGCATGCCTGAATAAAGCTATTGACCGTTGCATTAATTTATTATCAAGTGCTTCAGCAACCTCGGATGAACATAAAAGAATCAAATCCTCTTTATTTATTTTCTCCAAAGTAATTTCTGTTTTATTCCTCTCCTCCGTTGTAAGTCTTTTTACCTCATAAGAATTAATTTTGTAACATGTTCCTATTCCGGCATATCCAATATATACCTCCCGGAAACCTTTCTTCGGATTCATTATCAGTACTACTGTAAATGAAATTAATTGTTTATTAATATCAAGGAAAACCTGAGTTAGCGTCTTTTTAATATCATTCCGGTTAATATTGCTTTTTTCGGCAATTAATTTGTATTCGCCAAGGATGAATATACTTTTTACTAATTGTTCTGCCTCCTGCAGAGCAATATCTTCCAAATTACTTCCATCGCGGCCAGAGGCCAACATTAGTACATAGTTTATCCCGGATTTACTATCCGTTACTTTTTCTGAAAAGACAGTACCTTTTATTAAATTTTTATCCTTTCCAATTAAAGTGAGCGAGAAGATATCAGACTCCGGACCAATGATCTTAAAGATATTTACTCCCGTTAATTAATTTCCAACTTAATGCCATTATTTGTTTCTGTTTTGCTAACATCGACGTTGATTAATAGAACTTTATTGTTTTCGGGATCATTTCTGAATTCAATTCTCGGAAAATCATCCTTATTGTTTCTAAAAGCATTTGTGTCCGGAACTGTACAAACAAACCAAATTCCGGACGGAAAACCTTTGAAGGAAGAAGCTATAGAGTTGTATTCTTCTAAAATAAGTTTACCATCTTCACTCACTTTATTTCTGAGCACAAAGTCTTTTATGCTGAGAAGTTGACCAAGGTGCAGATTATATACTGAATTTATTGAATCAACTGAAACTGATATTAACTTCAGTTTATGTAACACAGAATCAACTTTTGCAGATTCTCCATTTCCAGTTCTTAAGCGGTTAATAATTTCATTAACATGTTTATTAAGGTAAGCATTCTGTTTTTCAAGTTTTTCATTTACAGTTAAAAGTTCATTATACATCTTCCTGTAATTGTCATTTGATTGATCCGGGTTCGAAATTTCACGAGGCGAATTGAACAGATTATAACTAAATCCGAAATTCAACGTGGTTAAAGAAATTATATGGTCATCAATTTTAATTGAATTTCCGAAATAGGTTCCCAAAGAAGCAGTTAAATCCAGGTCCTTGAATATATTATATTTAACACCAACCTGAACAGGATATATATCAAACCCCGGAATAGTATTTACCCATTCTTTACCTCCATGCTGATTGATTGATCCGGCAGGTGAATAGCCTGCTTTTCCGAAAATACCCCAGGTATCAAAATTAAAGATTACACCGACGAAAACAGATGAAATAAAAGTTTCAACTTGCTTTGATTCGTTGTTAATAAGTCCTGTGGCTTCAGCGTAAAAAAAATCGACTCCGGAATTTATTTCAAAGTCAGTATTTATAGGGAAATTATATTGCAAACCACCAAGGAAATTTCCAAGATGATAGTAATTATTATTGAAACCGTTGGGAAAATTGATTGACATGAGATCGACATGGATCGATATACCTTCAAATTGTGCATACTCTTTCGGCGAATAAACGAATAATATCGTAAGTAGAATCCAGCATGTATAAAATACTGCTTGTGTTTTTTTTAACATATTTTACCGACACTTTTGTATGGAAAACTTACACAATTAAGGAAACTCTGTGAGTAACGGCAATCAACACCGTTTTGCCGGGTAGAAACAGGTGATATGTCTGCAAATGAAAATTTCACCACCCTGATAGTGTTCTTGCTTTTATACTTCTTTTGATTATCCTCTATTAGTACCAGAACAACCCGTATTACAGTCCCGAATTCTTCGTTTTTCATGGCGTTTAGCACAATTCAGCCTCTCATATATTAATATCTCAAATAACATACAAAGATTAATTAAAGGCCTCTTTTATAGCTGTTTTGGTTATGTCGATATTCTCAAGAATGTGCTTTATGTATCCCTCTTTCACTACATGTATCATTGAGAGCCCTAGGTCATCCAACTTGCAGACAAATTTTGGGACTAAAGCCATAATTATTGGATAAAAAACTCCCGCAACCCTGGATGCCTTATAAGCATATTTCTGACCTTTAACTGGTTTGATGAAACCAGGTCTATAATTATATACTGCTTTAAATGGTAATTTCATTAAGTCGTTTTCAGTTTTGCCTTTCACCCTTGCCCACATCAGTCTACCCATCTCACTGGTATCAGTCCCTTGTCCGGATACATAGCAGAAAGTCATATCCTTATTCAGATTTGAAAGAGCAGAAGCTGCTTTCATAGTAAGATCATATGTGATCCAGGCATAATCCTTTTCATTCATTCCGATTGAAGAAACACCCAGACAGAAGAAGCATGCATTATAACCCGAAATTTCATTTTTTATTGCAGAGTAATCATAAAAATTCTTATGTACGATTTCTTTAAGTTTAATGTGGTTCATCCCGCAGGATCTTCTGCCAATAACAAGCACTGATTCAACATCAGTATTCGCAAGTGCTTTCATCAATACACCCTCACCTACCATTCCCGTTGCTCCGAAAATCACAGCTTTTATCTTAATCATTATTATACTCGATTCATATTCTAAATAACAAAATGATAATAAAACAAATCTATAATAGTTAGAAACAATTTTCAAATAATAATCTGGCTTAATAAAATAGATTATAAGTGTATATAAAATAAGTATTGAATTAATTGATTTTATATTTAATTAGGTTTAATTTTAATAATGGTTCAGGGACAGGATTACAGAATTTGATTTATATGAAGAATAAAGGAGAAACGATATGGGACTGATTGAAATAGACAGAAGTTTAATTGACACATATATTAAATCATTCCTTGGGTACGGTAACAGGATGGCAAAATATTGGCTGATCGGAATGGAAGAGGGAGCGGCTGATCAATTCGAAAAAGTTTATAAAGATATCACCAAATGGAAGGACAACGGAGCAAAAGAATTTTGTGACATTCTTGAGGGTAATAATGAAGATAACTGTATTCCTGATGTGAAAAAATATTTCTATGATAACCCGGTCACTATTCAGAAAACCTGGAATAAATTAATTAGATTATTGTTGAGCATTGACCATGATATCAGGGATATAAATGAAATAAGAGAGTTTCAAAAGCATCACCTTGGTAAAAAATACGGAAACAATTGCCTTATTGATTTCTTTCCGCTTCCCAATGTCAGTTTGGCAGATTGGATTTATGAAGGCAAAATAAGTCTAAAGTTTCTTAACAACCGGAAAGAACTTATTAGGGAAATGGCTCCGGTCAGAATAGAACGGATCTGCGATAAAATTAAAATATACAAACCTAAAGTGATTGTATTTTACAACAATTCACCCAACTACATAAAATTCTGGAAACAAATAATTGGTTCCGAATTAAAATATGATTCAGAGAAAAAATATTCTATTAATGTAAGGGACGGGGTTATATATTCAGTTATCCCTCACCCAAACAAACCCGGTATATCAAATAAGGATTATGAAAATCTGGGTTTAGATATTAGAGCATTATTAAAGCTATTTGATAAAGGATGACAATTCTATAAAAATCGGAGGAAGCACTATTTTATTAATAGTGCATAGAAAATATTTTTCCTTCAACACTTTCTTTTTAATAATAAATTTCGTAAAATTTGATTATCAATTATTTATTCGGTACGGGATAATTAAGAATAATATAGGTTTGTGTCGAAATGGATAAAGAACTTGACCATTTTTTAAGATTAATTACTAATCTAGGTAATCCGTTTTTTTATGCCCTTCTGTTTATTATTCTTCTTTTGTTTTTCATTTATATTACTTGCCGACAATTTCTTATACCATATAAATTGAATTATGAATTCGAAAAAGAAGGGTTGAAACTTAAGGCAAAAGAGCTGGAAGAAGAAAAAAATAAACTAGAAACAGACACTCTAAGAATTATTGCTGCATTTTCAGATTCAGATCCAAATCCTATTCTGCGCACAAATGCAGATGGAATAATTATTCAGGCTAACATATCTGCACAAAATGCTTTTGGTGTTCTTCCTGAAGACAGAAGACATTTTTCTGAAATTATTAATGGAATAAATTTTGATGTTAAAAAAGAAATAGCTGAAAACTCAAACATACAATGGGATGATATAGTTTTTAGTAATCGATATACAGTGTTTTTCTATGGAATCAGTTCTCTTGAAATGGCGCAGATTTATTGTTTTGATCTTACCGAAAGATTTGAATATGAAAAAAAACTACTTGAATCGGAACAGAAACACCGTTCACTATCATTTTATCTTCATGAACAACTTGAAGCGGAAAAACAAAGAATAGGTATGGAATTACATGATAGTATAGGACAAAATCTGCTTCTTGTAAACATGATAATAAAAAACTCGGCAACCGATTTTGATAAATACATGGAAAATATCTCAACTGTTCATTCCACTATGGATAAAACAATTATTGAACTTCGTGAAATCATGTATGATCTCAGACCCCGTGCGATTGATGATCTGGGATTATTTGCAGCAGTCTGCAATATGTCCGATAACATCTCCCGTAATTTTAGCATTAAAGGTTCAGTTGACTGTTCCGGCACACCCGAAAGACTGGAAATTAAGAATGAACTTTACCTGTACAGAATTATTCAGGAATCACTAAGTAATGTTTTAAAGCATTCCTTCGCTAGTGAATATCATATTCAATTTATATGCAACTCTGAAAAATTGAAAATTTTAATTTCTGATAATGGTGTTGGATTTGACACTGATAAAGTTTTCAAAACTAAAGGTTATGGTTTGCTTAATATGAATGAAAGGATTAAGAATCTTAAAGGTAAAATGGAAATTGAGTCCGGTGATCAAGGGGGTACATTAATTATATTTGAACTACCATTAAGGAATTAATATGATGGAAAATAATATTAGAATTCTATTGTGTGATGACCACGCTCTTTTCAGAAGCGGAATTTTAAGTCTTTTGAAGGAAGAACAGGATATTTACATTGTTGGAGAAGCCGAAAATGGTGAGGATATGCTGAATAAATACGAAATGATTAAACCAGATGTCCTGCTTATCGATATCTCAATGCCTGTACTAAACGGTACCGAGGCGGTTAAAAAACTCAAGAAAACTTACCCTCAAGCTAAAGTACTCTTTCTATCTATGCTTTTTGACGATCAATATGTTTATTTCTCTTTGAAAGCAGGGGGAAATGGACTTGTTGATAAAACTATTACTAAAGGAGAATTGATATACGCAATCAGGACGGTATATCATGGTAAAAATTATTTCGGTCCACAATACGATGATGCCAAAATTAAGGAAGTAATGGCAAAATATGAATTTCAGAATTTGCAATTAAAAATAAATCCGGGTAATGAACTTACAAAAACCGAAGAAAAAGTATTATTGTTTATAGGCGGGGGATTCACTAGTGCGGAAATTGCAGAAAAAATGAACATTAGTAAAAGGACAGTTGATTCTCATAGGTCTTCTTTAATGAAAAAACTAAAATTAAGTTCCTTACCGGCATTAATTAAATATGCAGTTAATTATTCAGGGGGCAGAAAAATATAGTATAACTACCAGTTGATTTTTTAGGTTTATAGCAAATCTAACGGTTTTCTAATATTAAAATTTAGTAGTTATACTGATTTATTTTCTCCCTTGAAATCATAGATTGCCCTCCAAAAAGGATACGGCATGATTGATTTCAAAATGTTCTTATTTATAATACTGATTTCTTTTTCCTTCTCCTATACTCAGAATATTGTTGGGAAAATGTATTCAAAGCAAGAGGCTGATAACTTATATGGACCTATAATTAATGTAGTTCAGGTTAAAACCAGCTTTCTTAGTAAATACCTTATAAGTCAAAATAGTTATATAATGTTCAGAATATATAATAATAATCTTTTTATACTTGATTCGCAGCGCAGGCCCATCTATCCGGAGTTGGCAATAATAAAACCGGAGGATGTTTTCAGGTGTTTCAGTATTTCGATGGTAATCAAAACATTATCTACCGGAAATGAATTGACAACAAGTATTGAGTTAAGAAATAACAATATTATTACAATAACTAACGGTAACAGTACATTGGAAATGGGTGTACTTTGCCCTCCATTTTGTCAATAATTTATGACGCGTATAATAAGCTTAATATTCTATTTTCAACTTCTTCTTTGGATGCTGCCTCCTTTAAAGCAATATAAAGGAGGTCTGTTTTATTATTTCCTGATATTGGCCATAACAGATCCCGCAGTTTATATTGCATTTAAATACCTGAAGATCGATTGGAGTTCATCATATATGGTTTTTTACTTTTTTCAGACCTTATCAGTACTTTATTATAGCAGGAAATTTAATATCAGGTGGTTTTCCGTTTGTTTGGTTATTTTAGTTTCAACGTTTTATTTCCTCCATCCGTATTCAATGCTATTTCCCTTAGTACTCCTTCACCTGATTATGGTCTATCATTTATTATCAATTCTCCTTTTTGAAATTCTAAAAACACTTAAAATAAACATGTATTACTTTGTAATATTATTTTACGAATTTACTATAATACTGAAATGTCTGGCATTGATTTACAGTTTTTGTGCTGCGGTATATTACTTCTATATTATTACTGCAATTGAGATATTATTCTGTTTGTATTTTATATTTTTTAACGCCAATAATAGTATCGAGTTTAAACTAAAGCATTCTTAATATGCTGCCTTTTTACCTGCGTTTAATGAAAGCTTTTTATAGTTAGAGAAAAAAGTGGCTTTAATCAGAAAGTCAGAATTAAATTATACATATAATTGGAAACCTGTTCCGGAAAATGACCCCAGAATATCGGGGGAACCGGATTTGACTCTGTTAAACAGGAACCAGGGTCCCGAGGTTCTTTATATTATTAACTTGTTTGCGGCAAGAAATAATCTTAAAGATTTAAGCGATGCATTAAAATTAGAGAAGATCATTAAAGAATATCTGCCGGGGATATTCAGGACTCAATTGCACACCATACAATGGCTCCAAAATAATTGGAAAAATTTTAATACGTTTTTATAATTAAAACCCCCCAAATTGGTATAGATACCGATTTTTTTTAAGAATCATATGAAATCATCGTTTTTTTAGATTAATTGGATTGGTAATAGTACCAGTCAGAAATGGGGAAAACTAACATTTTAACAGATAAATATATTACTGATTTATTAATATGAAGAGAAATAATGCGTTTTCGATTGAATAATTATAGAAATTTTTATGATCACATAAAAAATTTAGTAATTATACTGATTTTTTGTATTAAATAATTTATTACGTTTGAATTGTATATGACAATCAAATTTCCACATAAATATAGGACAGGTATATAAGGCGGGTGGGAGCAGATCTATGCTGAATTGAGCGCGGTATAGTAGTAGTCCTGGTTACTGGGAGCCCTTAACCAGGACTTTTCTGCTTTAAACTAAGAATATCTGTTAAGTAATAATATCTAATTTCTATCATATTCATCTAACTTATTTCTAATTATCCGGGCACTAGTTTCAAGCAGAATTTTTTCCTTTTCGATTAACTTCAAAGGTAGAACTCCAAGATCCCCTTCGCCGCCGATAAGGTGAGGAAGAGAGAGCGTTACATCTTTTACTCCCACAATTTCTTTAACTCTTGTGCTTATAGTAAGTATAGCGCGGTTGTCTCGCCCGATAATCTCAACTAACCTGGCAATCGCTGCGCCAATACCATAATATGTTGATCCCTTTCCCTCGATTATTTTATATGCCGCATTACGAACGCTATTTTCGATTTCATCTTTAATATCAGTATTAAATTCAACTTTCCTAAATTTTATAAAATCTATTAAAGCAACACCTCCCACATCAATATTTGACCAGATGAGTACTTCGGAATCCCCATGTTCACCAACCACATATCCATGCACGTGATGAGGATCTACTCCAAAATGCCTTCCTAAGAGAGCCCTGAATCTAGCTGTGTCTAATGTGGTTCCAGTACCGATTATCCTTTCCCGCGGTACTCCTAATTCTGAGGCGAATCCAACAGATAAATGTGTAATTATATCCACTGGGTTTGTTGCTATAATAAATATGGCATCGGGTGCATATTTTATTGCGTTGGTTATTACTTCCCGCAGAACTGCTGTGTTTCGTTCCAGAAGCATTAATCGTGTCTCTCCGGGTTTCTGACTTACACCTGCGGCATGTACAATTACTTTGCATCCTTTTAAGTCATCATAACTTCCGCTATAAACATCACTTGCCGATATAAATGGTAACGCATGCTGTATATCGGCAGCTTCTGCTATGGATCGTTTTGTGTTTTTATCTATTAATACAACTTCATTTGCGGCTTTCAGCAATATAATTGCGTATGCTGCTGTTGAACCTACTAACCCAGCCCCTATAATACCAACCTTCATATTTGTCTTCCTGTAGTTTTAAATTTTAATTTCATTTTCTTCTGCAAATATACACCATGTTTCTGGAAATATTTATGTTTACAGACGCATTATAAATCAAAATAATTATCTATCTCATGCCCCATTTCCTATAGAAATAATTTGAACCAGTCTCTAAAATACATTACCTTCTCAAATAAAAAATATAGTAAACTGATGCTTAAATTAATTAACCTTGTTAAAAAATTCGGTTCATTTACTGCTGTAAACAATATAAACCTTGAACTGTTTCCCGGAGATTTTTTTGGATTTATTGGCCAGAACGGTGCTGGTAAAACAACAACAATCAAAATGATCACTGGTCTTTATAACGCAACATCAGGTAAAGTCCTCATCAATGGTACCGATATTTCCAATGACCCTGTTAAAGCAAAATCCATAATAGGATACATTCCCGACCAGCCTTTTATATATGAAAAGATGACGGGACGTGAGTTCCTGTTTTTCTCCGGAGGTTTGTATTCTATTCCTAAAGATATCCTTACAAAGAAAATAAAAGAAACAATTGACACTCTGCAAATTGGTCCATGGATTGATAAGCGGACAGAAGAGTACTCACAGGGTATGAAGCAAAGAACAGTAATCGCTTCTGCTTTGCTGCACGAGCCTTCACTGCTTGTTGTCGATGAACCAATGATAGGTCTCGATCCACAGAGCACTTTTGTGGTTAAAAATTTGCTTACTTTGTGTGCAACCAACGGCGCTGTAATTTTTATGTCAACCCATAGCCTTAATGTTGCAGAAGAATTGTGTTCCCGGTTTGGAATTATTAAAGACGGGTATATGATATTTGAGGGAGATAAGAAGGAACTTGAAAAGGAAAAAGGTTCTGACCATAAGAATCTCGAATCATTGTTTCTGGAGCTAACCCGATAAATGAGACTCCTCCTGCACATATTAAAATATAAACTTCTCCTTTTTATGAAATTGAATTCCCGGGTTTCTTTTACTAGTATAACCAGGGGCATACTCATTTCTATTATATATCTCCTCTTCGGCTATGGTTTTTTCTTGTTTACCAGGGCCACCGTTTCATATCTTATGAATGTTGTAATGGTTGGTTCTTTCCTGTTGCACCGATTCATAATGCTAATTCTTTTTATGTTCTTTATATCCGTCAACATCGGCAATATAATTGTTTCCTTTTCAACTCTATTCAGATCAGAGGAAACTTCTTTCTTGTTCACTAAACCGGTTTCTTTTACAAATATCTTTGTCATTAAATTTCTAGATAATTTTTTCTACAGTTCAACCACACTATTGCTGATTATTACTGCTGCGCTTCTTGGTTATGGAGCTTTTTTTAATGTGGACTGGTTTTTTTATCCGCTCTCTCTGGCAATAATTTTTCTTCCATACATGTTTTCGGCCGGTTCACTGGGGGTCATATTTTTACTGATTATTCTGCGATTGTCAGTCCGGTTTGGGTTAAAAAAGATAATAACAACTTCGGCTGTTATTTATGCTTTATTGATAATTGGTTATTATATTCTCACAAGTCCATTAACTCTTGTGCATAAAGTATTTATGTACTGGCCTGATATTAATCGCTACTTCGGTTTTCTGGATAGTTCTCTTGTTAAATTATTCCCGGCATACTGGGTGGCTGATGCATTATTCTGGATAACATCGGGGAATCTTAATAATGCATTACCTTTGATAGTATTGAACTTAGTCCTTTCTGTTGTTCTTTTCTCTATTGCTTTAATTATTGCACGTAAATGGTATTATAATACATGGGCTTCCTCTCTCGATCTTAATGTAACAGGAGAAACAAACAAAAAGCACAAACAAAATTTGATGGGTTTTGAAAAGAGATCAGGCATGAGCAGCTTTGATGAGGCAATGATAAAAAGAGAATTCATTCTCTTTACAAGAGAACCGGGACAGTGGATTCATCTTGGCGTTATGGTCTTTCTGATGATTATTTTTATGACGGGTATATCGGGGATAAAAATTATTGTTGATGATTCATATTATAATGATAGCCTGAGGACTATTATTTTTCTAGTGGTTTCCCTTTTCAGTGTTTTTATGGTAGCTGCATTATCTCTCCGTTTCATCTTTCCGCTTATAAGTCTGGAGGGAGAAACTGTTTGGAAGATCAGGAGCTCACCCGTTAACCATAATGCATTCCTTGTTAAAAAATTATTAATATATTTTACTTTTATTTTTATTATGGGGCAGCTGGTTAGTTTCTTTGCAGGACATCAGTTTCCTCTATTGCTTTCATTAACCGGGCAGTTAAACACTGTCTTCATAACTATTTCAATTGTTTCTCTCAATTTCGGAATGGGAGGATATTTCGCGAATTATAAAGAAAAAAATCCAATTAGGATTACATCTTCACAGGGGGCTTCTATAACCTTCCTGTTTACAATTTTGTATATGACTTTCCTTCTAGCTCTTCTTTTTGTACCAGTAAGTAACTTTTTCGAAAGTGAGCATCGTTATATGTCTGCTCCGCTTACCAGCCTTTTAACATCAAGTCTTGTGCTTTTTGTTTTATCCCTTTTAATTTCATTTGTATTCATCAGGTTAGGCCTAAATTCCTTTAAAAGAGATAATTAAAGTCGGTTTTCCTCCTAAATCATTTCATGGATATGCATTTTAAACATTCGTTAAATAATAACGATAGTAATTTGTGAATAAATATATTTTAAATATCCAATCAAATAAAAAGAGACTTAATCAGGATCTGTTATTTAAAAATGCATCCTTATTACTAATTAGTGTTGCGACATATTGTTCGGAAGTAATCAAAAAAAATATTAGGGCCTTCAATAATATTGAAGAGATTAAACTGGATAAATTTGTATACACTGAATTTCTGTATTTCTATATTCATGCAATGCTCATAACTGCTGATATTATTAGCTTAACTGAGTTTCAAAAAATCAAATTAAGAATGTTCCTTGAAAAAACAATAGCAACTTATGCTTCAGGTTATTTCGGAGAAAGCGAAACTGATAGCTGGAAGGAAAATTATATTAGTGCTTTTATAAATTCACTGCATGAAAAAGAAGAGGACTATAATAAATTCTCTGATTTGCAGACTAGAGATATTATTCCTGAATTCCATTTCTTGTCTTTATTTTCAAGACTAGCTCAAAACATTACTTCAATACTAGATAAAAAAGAAGAAAAAGAAACAATTCTTCTTTTAACATATGAAGTTTCAACTAAAGAATGGGCGAAAATGGATCCGACCGAACTCCTGGTTAAGTTTAAGCAATTAAGCTGAATCAGGTTATTTTGTTATAAAATAATGAGTTATCAACATTTTGACTTTCTCCTAAATAATTCCGGATATTTTTCGATAATAAATGCAACGTTACACTTAAAGTTTGGGGTATTTGTTTTAAATGGAAACTTATTATGCAACTACTGGTTTTATTTTTTGTATTATATGTCGCTGGGATGGCATTTAGTTCCTTTCCCGGTGACGAAGATTTTACAGTTGCTGCTGATGAATTCCCGGCTCCTATTGGAGGAATGGCCACGATAGTTTTGTGATGCGATTGTAAGTGCAAGAGTTATTAAAGATTATGAAATGACCGCTGTTATCACAACATTATCAGGTGAAGAGATAGCCGCTCAGATTAAAGCCAAATCAGCCCTATTTGACAATTATTTCGAAGTTACCGGTAAAACCCTAGATAATGAGATTTCTGTTTCTGCCGCAAATTCCAAAACTTTTTTGTTCCTTGGGTTGATAGCATCTGCGATTATATTCATTATTACTTTTGTTAAGGTCGCACCCTCTCTTGCTAAGCCGATTGAAAAAATAAAAACACTAATGGCTGAACATTCCAGAGGTCAGTACAATACTGAAATAATAGTAGATTCCAAGGGTGAATTCGCCCAGCTCATGGAGATGTTAAATGTAATAAAGTCTGCACAACTTGAAAAAATTGAAGCAGCAAAAAATATTGCTGCAGGTAAATTTGAAAAGGTTAATCCTGCGTCTGAATTTGATGAACTCGCCTTTGCTTTTAACACAATGACAGATACTATCAGAAATCTCACTTCGGAAATTGGTGGTCTGGCCAAATCCGCAATAGAAGGACAATTATCAAAACGAGCAGATTCTTCAACTTTTGATGGTGAGTATAAAGAGATATTAACGGGATTTAACAATATTATTGATGCACTTCTTCTTCCAGTAAATGAAAGTATTAAAATTCTTGAAAACCTTGCGCATGGTAATCTTAATGCAAGAATAACAGATGAGTACAGAGGCGAGCATAAATTATTGAAAAACTCAATTAATGAAGTGGGGGAATCATTATTCAAAACAATTTCGCATGTAAGCGAATCAATTACGTCTGTTTCAAATGCCGGTGACCAGATTTCATCAAGTACAGAACAAATGGCTGCTGGTGTCACGGAACAGGGAGAACAGACCAGTGAGGTTGCTTCGGCAATTGAGGAAATGACAAGGACAATAATTGAAAATTCCTGTAATGCGGCCAATGCTTCTGAAGTTTCCCAAAAACCAAAACAACTTGCAGAAGATGGAAGTAAAAAAGCTGAATTTTCACTTAAAGGAATGCTTAAAATAAATGAAGCCGCAAATAATGCGGCTAATATAATAGGCGTGCTTTCTCAAAAGACAGACCAGATCGGAGAAATAACCCAGGTAATTAATGATATTGCAGACCAGACCAACCTCCTTGCATTAAATGCCGCTATTGAAGCAGCAAGAGCCGGTGAACAGGGAAGAGGCTTTGCAGTAGTTGCTGATGAAGTTAGAAAGCTTGCCGAAAGAACTACCAAGGCTACTAAAGAAATTGCAAAAACCATTAGTGCTATTCAGAAAGAGTCCGGGAATGCGGATATATCTATGCAGGAGGCTAAAGCTTCAGTTGATAAGGGAAGGAAAATTACCGAAGAAGTACAATCTTCACTGGTTAAAATTCTTGAGTCTACAAATACGGCATCGAACGAAATTAACCAGGTTGCTATTTCCAGTGAACAGCAGTCTATTAGTGCAGAACAAATTAGCAAGAACATTGAAATCATTAATAATGTAATAAATGAAAGCGCAACTGGAACACAGCAAATAGCACGGGAAGCTGAAAATCTTAGAAGCCTTACAGATCAGCTGAAAGAACTTATTGAGAGATTTCAATTGAACGAAAGAAACTTATCAAATTTGAAAGTAAGACAGAATGGTAAAATAGTCGCATAATCTTCCGTTCGTGTGAATATAAAACTATCCGAAAGTAAATACTTCATCATCGTGTATAGCTTTTTACTTTCCGAAAGAAACATGTCAGAAAAAATAAACTGAGGAAATACTAACAGGGTCCTTAATTTTTTTCAGATAAACTTCAGCAGTATCTATCTCATTCCGTAGAGTGTATAAATGGTAAAGGTCAGCATTAATTGTGTCAGTATCACAATATTTGAGGTAGACTTCTTTATTTCCGAAGCCTTTGTGGGGAGAACACGAAGATAATATTTCCATTTCTAGTTTGGTTACCTCATGCTCGAATATGGTATCCGTAATAGTCACTGGAAATTCCTTTTTAATACAAATATATAGTAATATTATTTTTAATCAATTTCAATAACCTGGTCTCTTGCAGCATATCGCCCCGGTTTTACCGAAAATAATTAAGCATATAAAGGAAAAATTTTGTAAATTGTATAAATGTATAATGAATTTATAAATAAAATTTCTTAAATACATTATCTAAACTAAAACCAACTCTCCGATGGAAACACAAACCTCCTTATTCGAATTTGACGATATTTCAAAAGAAGAAATCCTCAGTCTTGACGAGTTATTCCGAAGAAGTATTCATTTCAGGACCTCTGTAAAGTATCAAAACCTTCTGGCTTTCGTCAAAAAGTTTAAGAAATATTCCATTTATAATAACTGCTTGGTATTTCTTCAGAACCCTGATGTTACTTATTATGCGACAGCCTCTCACTGGCACAAAGAATTTCACCGAAAAGTTAAAGAAAATGCAAGATCAATGGTTATTCTTGCGCCAATGACACCTATCTTATTTGTGTATGATATATCTGATACTGAAGGTCCTCCATTACCCGATAGTTTGCTTAATCCTTTCGAGACCGTCGGTGAATTTGATTTAAAGGTATTGAATTTAACTGTTGATAATTGTCTGAGAGATAAAATAAGGGTTATTACACGCAGGCTGAATCCGCTTAGTGCGGGTTACGCTGTACGATACTTGTTTACGGAAAAAAACCAGTCTGCGCATAAGTCGAAAGTGGAGATAGAAATTAATAGTTCCTTTAATACAAACGAAATGTATTCAACTATATGTCACGAGATTGCACATGTTTATCTGGGTCATCTTGGAAATGATAAAGATGAATTCTGGCCGGATAGAAGAAAACTTAATGAACGGGTTAAAGAAATAGAAGCTGAATCAGTTTCATTCCTGGTCTGCGGAAGATATGGTCTAAAAACAAAAGCAGATGAATTTATAGCAGAACAAATTACTAATGAAGCCGACATCCAATCGATCAGCATTGAGACAATAATGAAAACTGCTGCATTTATTGAGAAGATGGGCAAACAAAAACTTCCGGAAAGAAAAGCATAACTAAACCATATCAATGTTTCCCGGTCAGTTCACCCGGATTGAAAGATTTTGAAACCATATCTATAATCTTGACATATTTGTCTTTTTGGTCCTTCGGACACTCCATATACAATCGGTTTATGCACCCGGTCCCGATAAATTCTTTGATGTATATCAGTTTATTCTCTTTTATACCTTCAATTGCAAACCAGTCATTTCCTTTGCGGCCATACGTCATCAAACCAATATTTTTCAATTGAATCTGAATTTCGCTGTTGTATGTATCTTCAAGTGTATTATTTAATCCACTTGCTGCAATTATAAACCCTTTTTTATCATATATCCTTATACCGTCACCGCTTGAAGGCTGGGGTGCTGATATCAGATATGCCGGATAGTTGAAAAAAAATCCAAATCGGACATTTGAATATTTCAGAACCTGCTGGGCATTCATCTGTATAGTTAAAAAGAATAAAAGAAAAGTAAAGTTTATGATTTTATGCATTAGTTTATAAACTCATGCGCTCAAGAATTTTATAAATGAGAAAAGCGGGCCAGAATAGTGCCTTAATAACCCCCAATATCCCCATCCAAAATGTTGCAGCATGCGAAATAAAATAAAATGCAGCACCAATAAATGCCATTCCATAAATTCCGCCTGAAATGTCACCACCATGGTTCCCCTTTTTATTATGTTCTTTAGTTAACGGATCTGATTCATTGGTCATAATAACCTCCTGATATTTAATTGTTATGGTTTTATTTTAGGCAATGTGAAATAAAAAGATGTTCCTTTACCTTCAACACTTTCAACCCTTATTTTACCTCCGCATTTTTCAACAAACTCTTTACACAAGTGCAAACCGAGTCCGGTACCCTTTTCTTCAGCTGTACCTAAAGTGCTAAAATTCGATTCAATTTTGAATAATTTACTAAGGTTTTCCTCTGAAATTCCTACACCCGAATCAGAAACTTTAATTTCGATATATTCTTCAATGGGGATGATTTCAAAACTTACCGTTCCATTCATGTTTGAAAATTTAATAGCATTAGACAACAGGTTTCTTAAAACCGTTCTGACCATATTTTCATCTGCATAGACTAAGCATTTATTATTGCACGGGGATTCAATTTTAATATTCTTGCCTTGTGCAATAGGTAGATTCATAGAAATTACTTCTTTTATTATGATGCAGATATCAAAAGGAGAAGGGCTAAACAATGTTCGTCCCATCTGCATTCTGGCCCATTCAAGAAGATTATCAAATAATTTAAATGTGTTTTGGGTTGTCTCATATATACTATTGGTATACTTTTTAATCTCATTTACTGATAAATCTTCAAAATCGTCGTATAGAAACTCAGAATATCCTAAAATAACATTAAATGCTCCTCTTAAGTCATGCGCCAGAATTGAGAATAATTTATCTTTTGCCACATTCGATGTGTTTAAGTCCTCCGCATATTTTTTAAGCTGTAGATCAGCCTTATTCCGTTCAGTCACATCTCTTTGAATAGCTAAAAAACCAATGAGGTTCCCTCTTTTATCAAAAACAGCATTGGCGGAACCTTCCATTTCAACCAGTTGACCATCTTTTGTTTTGTTGATTAATTGGCCGTTCGCGATACCTCCACTAAGAATAATTTTCCAGAATTTATCATATTGTTCTTTGTTCATCTTGTTGCTTTTTAAAATTCGCGGTGTTGTTATGCCAACAACCTCTTCCGAAGTATAACCATATATTTCTGTAAAGGTAGGATTTATATAAGTTATCAGCCCGTTTTTGTTTGTCATGAAAATAACTTCACCTGAAGACTCAATAGCCCGGTAAAGTTTAAGTATCTCTTCCTCGGCCTTATTTCTTTCAGTAATATCCTGAAATGCGGTTAGTAGACCGTCAATGTTTCCTTTTTTATCTAAAAGAATTTTATCATCAACAAGTGCAAGAAGAGTTGATCCGTCTTTTTTCCGGAAAGTACGCTCATAATTCCTGCCTGGAGGCTGTTTTCTTGATAGCTTTGCTAATACTGCTTTTTTCGAGAGTTCTTCATTAACCACAAAGGTCCAGACATATTTTCCTATCATCTCTTCAGCAGAATAACCTAAAATTCTAAGCTCAGTTTGATTGATATTTACAATTTTACCTCTCTTGTCCAACCTATGGTAACCTACAGGAGCTTCATCAAATAATAACCTGTAAAATTCCTCACTCTCCTTTATTTCTTCTTTAGATTCCTTACCAGTTATAGGCATTAATTCTGTCCTGTGTAGTAATTACTTATTAAGCCAAATATAGAAAATTAAATATTAAAATTCAGATAGGTAGGGGTGTGATACAGGTATCATTGGGGCGGATATAACTAATTGGTAGTATAATAAAATTTCCCCGTCTAATTCCCCCTTTTTAGTGAGGAATTGATTTGCAAAGTGTGATATCCGGAAGGGGCAAAAATTATGAAACTATTTTTCTCTTTCAATACTTTCAGCGGTGAATGAATCCCATCAAGTTTTATATCCCCCGGTAAGCAGTTCAAAGTGATTAAACACCTGGCAGGGGATTGATAAACAATTTCAATTCCGTTCTCCATTTGTTTGCAGCTTATTAGTTCATCTGTTATACCTGTTAGCCGGAGTGTAGCACTATCCTGATTAAATGAATTTTCAGAAGACTTACCAAAAGATAATACATGATTCCCTTTTGGAATTATAATTCCGTTAAGATCGTAACCAGGCCAGGCATTACCATCTAATAAAATCTTATTTGCTTTAAAACGATTCTGCATAATAACAGTATGGGGTGTTTTAATATTATATTGGTCTTTGTCTTTATTAAAATACGCAATACTACCCATAGCATACTGAAGTACATCCCAATCGTATGTAAATACAGAAGATTCAGCATAGAAGCATACCCGCCCGCATGCATTATCTGCGGCATGGTACTGCTGGAAAAGCTCTGTGCCCGTGGGCTGTTCTGAAGGAAATCCTGGTTGTCCAATTGGATGAATAGGGACAAAATTTATATCGATAGCGAAAGGAATATCACCCACAATTCCTTTATAATATTTTGCGATCTGATCATACCGTGAAGGAGGGCGTGTCCATTCGCTTGAAGGATCTTCAACCTGTAGAGCTGCATGGAATTCTTTTGCAAGTTTTAAAGTATTTGGCAGGTCAAACCCCAGGAGTTGATCAAATTCGGGATGAAGGGAGTTGTCTAAGACAGTAAATATGAACTCCCAATCTCTTTTATCAGAAATTCTTATCGAATCAAGTGAAGTGACTATCTGCCTGAGCAGCTGGTTATTAACCTGAACTCTGTATTTATAGAATTTGTCTAAGCCGGCAGAATCCTTCTCCCAATAATGTTTAGAAGTTTTATTGAACAAATCAATCTGATCAAAACCATAGAGAGATTTGAATTCTTTCCTTGTCTCTTTATTAAAACCCGTGAAATACTTAGGTTGACCTGGTCCTTCAAGAGCTTCTGCAACACCACCGGTAATGGAAAACTCTGCAATATCAATACCATCCCAATCATCTTTCAATAAATTAATTAAGTCAGTCATCGCTTTTTTCATGCAGTCCGGATTCTGTAGATCCATCAAAGAGAGAAAGTCAAGTTGTGCATCTTTAAGAAGAGCATTCTTCTCCCGCCATAAGGGATGATTATCCCAGAAATTTGTACCTATATAAGGCCACTCAAGCCAGGCGTAAATTAGAATTCCTTGTTTATGTGCTTCACTTACAAGAGAACTAAAATTATAAGGAGGTGTAGTATACATGTCCCACACGGCCGCATGCACAGCCTTTATTCCCCACTTCTTCCAGATGGATACAAGTTTCCTGACCGGGAAATCCCACCGGTAACCTGGATCAAAATAAGCATCAATTCCATGCCTCTGAAACAATGGCATACAATGCAATTCAGTAATAATTTCATTAGTGATATTCGGGAATCGTGAATAACCTTCACCTGAAACTGGATCGAACATTGCCGAAAGAACCAGAATTTTTCCTTCTCCTGAAGATTTTATTATTCCAACAGTACCCCCGCTGATAGAATCTGAATATATAATTTGGACTGATTTATCCGGTGAATTTAAAATCATAGATACTGAGGGTGCATCTTCCCAGCTGAGAATAGGTGAATGTAGAATCATATCATGCACATAATTTACAGGCGAGGGCGAGGAAAAATTTATCTTTAATTGCTCGGTCAGTTTGCTGCTGCCGTCTGTAATAATACGTGCGCCGGCATTTACTGCAAGAATGATCCGGTCCGCATCCTTATTTGAAAGAAATGAGGCAGCATATACGGGCAGAATAATAAGCATGTTTTTATTCAATTCTGTGTTGCGGAATTCTTCTAAATTAACTTTTGCTGCCGGAAGTCCGATGCTTCCTAACGCATTATAAAAAGAGAGTTGGTCAATTGAGTCTGCCCCAATTGCAGCAGAATTCCAAAGAATAACCGGATCTACAAGATTAAATTTATCTCCTGGAGTCTGTGTAATTATAATATGGTCACTTTGACGCTGATTCTCCGGAAATATCTTGCTGGTGGATAAAACACTAAATATTATTAAAAGAATAAGAACAGTAAAAATATTTTTACTTCTTAAGTATTTTATTTTCGTTTTTAATCTGGCGGACATGTGAACTGACGATGTTTTTATGTGAATGAAATTTGATTAAAGAATTAATTATAAAAACAATAAAGGCAAGGACAAATATAATAGAAAAGAACACAACAATTTGTTGATATATAAACGCTATTATTAACTGAATTTGATTATTTTAGCTGCTAAGATTTAAGGAGTAAATATGAAAAAGAGAATGATCGGTAATGAACTTGAAGTCTCTGCTCTTGGATTAGGATGCATGGGAATGTCTGAATTTTACGGAGGAAGAGATGACGAGGAATCAATAAAAGTAATTCATCGTGCACCTGAGCTGGGAATAAATTTCCTGGATACGGCAGATATGTATGGAGTAGGGAAAAACGAAGAACTTGTGGGAAAGGCAATAAAAGGTAACAGGGAAAAATATATTATCGCAACTAAATTCGGTAACATGCGCGGGAGTGACGGAAGTTTCCTTGGAGTCAATGGAAAACCGGAATATTTAAAAGCCCAATGCGAAAGCAGCCTAAAAAGATTAGGCATAGAGGTTATTGACCTTTATTATCAACATAGAGTTGATCCTAATACTCCTATTGAAGAAACCATTGGCGCAATGGCTGAACTCGTTAAGGAAGGCAAAGTCCGTTATATCGGAATGTCAGAAGCAGCACCGGCAACCATAAGAAGAGCAGCTAAGGTCCATAAAATTAGCGCCCTGCAAACAGAATATTCTTTATGGTCACGCGATCCCGAAGATGAAATTCTGGATATATGTAAAGAATTGGGAATTACATTTGTTGCATATTCGCCGATGGGGAGAGGATTCCTTACAGGCAGATTCAGAAGTACGAATGATCTTCCGGAAGGCGATTATCGTGATAAAACCCATCCAAGATTTTCAGAGGAAAACTTTCAATATAATCTGGAAGTAGTAAAAAAGATTGAGAAAATTGCAAAGGATAAAAATTGTACGGCTGCACAACTCGCACTTGCATGGGTATTGGCGCAGCGTGATTTTATTGTCCCGATTCCCGGTACAAAGAAACTAAAATATCTTGAAGAGAATGCGAAGGCAGCAGATATAGTTTTAACCCGGGATGATCTTAATAGATTAAATGAAGCTGCCCCTAAAGGATTTGCTCATGGGACAAGATATCCGGAAAGAACAATGAGCGCCGTGAATAGGTAGGAGACTAATTCTCCTTACAATTGCTCCCTTATATCTTTATCAGGGAAAGTAAAAAACATGCTCTTGATTTATTAATAAGCCGGGGGACAAGGACATTAACACCCGTTGCTAAGGGGAAATATTCTTCTTATTATTGAAGTGTAAAATTCGTGAGAATAATGACAAGATTCCTGATATTTTTCCTCCTCTGTTCTACTTACCTGTTTTCAAATAATGATAGTTTTAAATTAAGTAAATTGTGGTTTATACAATCATCTGAAAAAGTTCCCGACGGGGGCGATGTTATTTCCCTGCCGGGATATAAAACAAATGATTGGTTCGAAACATCTGTACCCGCTACCGTTTTGGGAGTATTGGTTAAAAATAATGTATACAAGAATATTTATTTCGGCGAGAACCTAAAGTTAATTCCACAGGATCAGTTCAAAAAACCCTGGTGGTACAGAAAAGTTTTCAATATTCCTAAGCAGAAAGGAATGAGCACAGTAAAACTTGAGTTTGA
>Ga0182027_10000122_pt1 | contig 121492 bp, 105 predicted proteins | sample 712E1DmetaG_FD_121300 | JGI IMG/M metagenome (GOLD analysis project Ga0182027, IMG submission 121300) | Permafrost microbial communities from Stordalen Mire, Sweden - 712E1D metaG (Illumina Assembly) | ecosystem: Environmental > Terrestrial > Soil > Wetlands > Permafrost | place: Sweden...
GCACTCGACCACCCGTCATCCTTAAATGATCGGATGCCGGGTGGAGCGACTTCCCGTTCGACTCCCTCCACTATGACGAGACCCGCCGAGTGGCGGGTCTCTTTGGAGGTGGGGGGAGTCGAACCTAATTACTTATATAGAAAGTAATTGAAAGGCTTTGAATCCTTTTCCTATTTGATTGTCGGTAAATGGGTTGCCCTTGCAAGGCTTTGAATATTTTTGTTCCCGTTATCAAGTATTGCGATAAAATTGCAGTTGATTTGCTGTCAATTTTGCTACACGAAAAATCATAGAGGGCAGGAGGCGGAGACATGGCATACAATAGGACGATTCCGCATTTCTTTGACTTTACATCGGTAACGGTTGATACAGGCACCGGTGAATATTCAATTGTATTGCTTGATTCAAAAGGATATTCGCATTTCGCAACCGTGAAGGGAGCCGAGGCCTTTATGCAAGCTCTTGGAGAGGCTGTGAATTATTGTAAAGAAGATAAGGAGAAGTTAGGCGATAGCGGGAACTAAAAAAACCTCGGGCCGCTTCGAGCCCGAGGGGGAACCTATGGCGGAGATTGACCTGTTCCCGAAAAGCGGTAAACTACGCCGCGTTTAGTCTTTACTTGCGCTTATCACCGTTCGGCGCGGGCCTGTCGGCGCGCTGTGTCTCCCGCTCGGCATCGCGTTGACGTTGCGCCTCTTGGCGCTGCTCTTGGCTTCCGCGTCCAGGTGTCGTCTGCGGTGTCTGTTTCATGCAAAACTCCCTTGCCGGTAGTGCCGGCCATTTCGCGTTTCAATCAAAGAGGCATCCGTCAGGCGGTCGAGCGCTTGGCGGGCCTGCCATACGGACACATGGGCGAGCTCCGCTAGCCGTCGATAGCCAAGCAGGGGCGCGCCAGGCTTGGCCGTGGCGAGGCGCAAGAGGGCAAGGTCGGCGCGTGATACGTCTTTGCCCTCGCGCTCGCATTGGCGGCCCCGTGGCGCCTCTGCCGTGAGGTCAAAGACGGCCAGCTCGAGGGCAAGCGAGACGACGACGAGGAGAGCGAGGACGAGGCGGCGATAGTCCACGCCGAGGGCGGAGGCCAGGGCGAGGAGGTAGGAAGCTCCGGAAGCCGGCGGCGCGGCGGCGAGCTTGGCCGCTATGGCGCCCCGTTCCTGCGCAATCTCGCCCAGGCGCGACGAATAGCGGAGGGAGGACGTAACCCACTCGGCCGGCAGCACGGAGGCCTTGGCGGTGAGCTGCGCCGCCTCTGCGTCAAGGGCGGGGAGGCTCGAGGCTAGGACGGAGCGCGCCGCGGTGTCGCGGTCGGAGGCCGAGACGGTCCTCTCGATTGCGCTGTAGCTGTAGCCGATGGCCGCCAGGGCGGAGACGGCCGCAAGGGTGAGCCCGAGGACTAGGCCAACGGCGACGCGGCTGGCGCGCCATTCGCGCCACGATACGCGCTTCACGATCTCGAGGACTGCGCCGATGGCCGCGAGGAGAGCGGCATCGAGCGGGGCGGAGCCGAGGGAAGCGAAGAAAAGAACGGCTAAAGCCGATTGAACCAAAAACACGGCCCAGGACAGGGTGAGCTTCATGGTACGGCCTCCTTGCATATTTCGATGAATCGCGCCGCGGCTTGCTTCCACGTATAGCGCGTGTGCATCCGCTCCGAGGCGAGGCGGCCGCGGCGGAGGGCTTCGGGGTAGTTGTTGTATATCTCTTCCATCCGAGCAACTAAAGCAGCTCCTTTTACGGCAAGCCCATACGCGATAGGTTTCTTTTTTGTCTGTGCATCCTCGTCGTTTTTATAGAACGGTAGACTATAGAGGTCCGAAACCGGGTAGCCTGTAGCAGGATCGGCCCAGTCAATAAAGGCCGAATGAGCAGGCCAGATCGAAGGAAGGCCCGTGGACATGGCTTCGCTTAGGGTCAAGCCCCAGCCGTCCCCCATGCTCGTATCAATAAAACAATTTGCCTTTGCATAGAGGTCATGTAGCTGTTTGGTTGGATAGACCTGTTTGTCTAGTGTTAGATTGCCTGGTAAAACCGTTAAGTTTTCTAATTCTTCCAATCCGCCTCCGGAGATTTTCATATACAATTCACAGTTCGGGGGCCTAGTTCCGGTTTTACCCCACGTTTCCCAGATCATTCGCATATATAGCGAACCCTTTTCGGGCCCGGCATTGTTGATCCATAGGAAGCGAAAAGGCTGGTCCTTCGGCGGTTTGACTCGCGGGACAAAAGGAAAGGCGTCAGGGTCAGTTCCCAGCGGGCATATGTAAATATTTTTCTTTGGATAATACTTTGACTCTATCGCCTTTGAATGCTCGCAACTTGTGACAAGGCAATCCGCCTTGCTGATAGTCCTTTGCCATATCGCCGGATCACGTGGGGCCGAAAGCTCAACTTGAAGAAAGGCAATGTTTACCTTGCCCGGAATCGGCCTAAAATCCTCGGGCTCATTGATATGTACGGCCGCGTCATATGGCTCCGAAGGATCGAAGACGATTTCAACTCCGAGAGCTGCTACGGCATCGGCGAGCTTCTTGCTGTGAGTCTCGATACCAATTGTTTTTCCGCCGCGCCACTTGTGATTGACCCAGTATAGTTTCATCTTCATTCCTCTTCGGGCGGCGGGCCGCCCCATCGAAAAGCATTATCAAGCTCGGCTTCGATTACTTTTTTCACTTCATCGATGGCGGCGCCGCTTAGGCGGTCGCTGATTTCGGGGATAGCCGCGACGCGGAGGGAAGCACGCCAGGCGATCACGGCCGCTCTGGTCTTTTGAACCTCGCGCCCATCAAGCGAGGGTCGTACGCATCCCCTTCCCGTCGCGGTGTCGCTCATTTTTTGACCGGCCCGAACTTCGGATAGAGGCCGTCGCATTTCCGCGCGATATCCACGTTTTCGCGATACTGAATTTCCGCCTTGAGCGATAGCATGGGATCGAATCCCATCGAGAGGGCCGCGCGGGCGACGGTCGGATAGTCGATGCCGAGACGGGCGCAATCGTCGTCACTGTCGCCGCTCGTCGAGGACAAGGCCTCGATTAGGCTTGTGCCTATGGCGCTCGGGTGAGTGAGCCGGCCGAAGAGCTTGTATCCCTCGGCCTTGAAGGCCTCAAGGTGGATCTCTTTACCGTCCCGGTCAAAGCCGAGGAGGACCGCCATAGCCTGCGCGGTATCTTCGGCCGAGAGCGGAGAGGCCGAGGAGGGCGAGGACGAGGGCGATGCCGTCGCGGCCGCGGGAGCGTTTCCGAATAGCCGAGCCTGTCGGGCTTCGAATCTTTCCATCATTGTGCTCATGTCTTTCTCCTTTACTGTACGGATTGATAGACGTCGAGGGCGACGAGGGCCGAGAGGCCCAGGCTGGTATTAGCGAGAAGAGGCCAGAATGCGAAGCCGGGCCGGATGATGATGTCGGGCTCGTCTTCAAGGTAGTAGAGCGGCCCCGCGGCGAGGGCTCCGCCGGAGCTTACGCCCGAAGGCCCGAAGCTGGCGGGCGCAGCGGCGGCAGTCGCGGCCGTGTACCAGAGAAGCGTGCTTGAGGCATCGTTACCTAAGACTGCATTGACGGGCGAGGGGCCAGCCGTGACTCCGGTAAAGGTAGTCTGCGCCCAGCCGTACAAGATCGCCCCCGCTAAAACGGTTCCCGAGACGACGCCCAGGCGAACAGCATGGACCCGGGCGATTACGCCGGAGCCTATGGGGTTGTAGAGGACCGGGACGGAGGCGGCTACGGGCGCCGCGATTGCGATCCCTGCGTTTGTGAAGAAAAATAACCGCGCGTTAACTGGCGAACTCATTCTGAGGCCTCCGCATAGAAGAAATGATTTTTAGCGACTTCGCCGGCTTTCTTTTCGAGGCGAGCTGCTCGGATAGTGGCGAACTCAGCTTCACCACGTGCGCGTGAGGTCAGAATCTCCCATACTTGGCGGCGGCCTTCGCGGTCTAGGTCGGCATCCGTCGAACTCTCGAGGAGCTCCGCGAGCGTCGTACTAAGCCATGAGCCGCCATAGAGGAAGGTAGCGTCCTTCGCGTCGGTAAAGGTGAATAGGGCGAGCTTGCCCCCGAGGTCTTCGGGCATCGCGGCGATGATTGCCGAGGTCTCGAAAGCGGCTGCGGCTTCGGTCGTCAACTCGACGCGCCATATCAGGAGGCTCGCGTCAAAGTCGAGGCGGATGCCCTGGTTGGTTCCACCTAGCCATAGGTTAGGAGGGCATCCATCCTCGAAGGGGAGAAGCTCGGGCATAGCTCCGTCCTCGTCCGCTTCGAGCCCGCGAAGGATGGCGGGGAAGCCGGGAGCGACAAGGCGAGCGCGAAGGAGCGAGGTAGGTGAGCGCCATTTCGTTGGTTCCTTCGGGTCGCAATACAAAATTGTGCATTTCATGTTCATATCTCCTCAAGTTATGGAAGTATTGCCGTCGCTTTAATGACTGCCGGTACCGCGTCGCCGGTTATGCGCTCAAGAATGCGGAACTCGGCATACTGGCGCTCTACGGGACATGAGCCGCGGAGCATATCGCCGTCGACGAGGGACAGGGCCGCATTGTGGGCATGTCCGCACAGAGGGCAAATAAAGAAGCCTAAGTGCTTGGAAGCCTCGTATAGCCGAATGTCGATCATGCTTAGGCCCCACCGCTCATAGTTGCGCGGCGCGCCTTCTCTTTAGCAGTGGGATTGCCGGACTCGTCGAAACCAAAGCCTTCGGCCGCGTCACGTTCCTGCGTTAGATAGAAGAATCGGCTACGCTCCTCGGCGAGGCGGGAAGCCTCTTCGGCTCTTGCCCTGTCCCTCTCGGTGTATTCGCCGCGGAGGACTTCTCGCGGTTTGGGGCTGTGATGTAAGTCCTGTGCCTGCCCCAGGAGTATGAGTTCCTCGATGCGCGAGGCGCCGAGCTGCGCGAGGTCCTCCTGGTCGGTGATCTGATCACCGGGCGCATACACGTGCGCTCCGATGTTCAGGCAGCCGGAAGGGATACCGTCGGCAAAGGCCCTGCCCCTCTCGTCGATCAATGTGCCCGAGGTTCCAAGCCAACGTAACGCCTTTAACTTTTCCATGTTCTTTTTCTCCTTGGCGCTGTGCGCCTTAGTTCTCTTCTCGTGGGGCAGGCTCGGGCTCGGGCACGTAAGCGGGCACGGGTGGGAGCTTGGAGGGGTCAAGAGGCATGCCAAGGGCCGCGGCTTCGGCGAGGGCGGCTAGTCGGTCGTCTCTCTCTCTCCGCGCGCGGAAGATGCGAGCTTCCTCTTCGATGGCGTCAGACTTTTTCTTGGCTTCCCAGGCTCGATCCTGATTCTCCATATGGGCGGCTATGGCTTCGTTCGCCTTCATCGTGGTAATAGTATGTTCACTCTGTGCCCGGCGGTCGGCTTCGGCGGCCGCGGCTTGGCGCTTGGCCTCGATGGCGATGCCGGCCGCGATGATTTCGGGGAGCTTTGCGGCGAGAGATTCGGCGAGCTTTGCCCCGAGGAGCTCACTAAAAAGCTGTAGCTCTTTTGCATCCATTTCTATTTCTCCATTTCCGACGCGTTAGGCGGCATCGGTCGCTGATACTCATGGAGGGCAAGAGCTAGGCGCTCCCGGTCATCCTCGGTCTCGATGCTCATGGAGCGCAACGGCTCGGGCATCGAGGACAAGAAGCCCTCGATATAGCCTTTCAAAATTGTGATACTCATATATCCTCCCCATAGGCAGAGCCTTCGATCTCTGCCCTGGTGTTTTCTAGTTGCGTGTTCGCTTCCGCGAGGATCCTTTCAATGTCGGACTCGAGGGCGAAGGCTAAGAAGTCTTTGAAGATCCCCGAAACCTTTCGGGCGAGCTCATAGGGATCGAGCGCAAGGCCGGTATCGTCAACGGGCGTGAGCATTAGAACGCTGTAAAGCGCCTGCACGAGATTGACCACGGCGCTACGATCCACAAAGCCGATACGGTGGGGATCGTCTAGGCCGTCTATAGCGTCTAAGAGTGCCGGAGAATGCGGGTCAAGCTCGGCCGCCACGAGGGCAGGCCAGGAAGCGGGAGCCGGGGGCTCGGGCTCCGCCGGCGGGGGCGCTGCGGAGGCCGTGGCCGGGAGCGGTTGGGGCCGCGAGAGCGATGGGTGGCGCGTTGTGCGGTCGTTGAATGGGATATGATTCACGGAGATAAACCGGGCCGACTGCGCGTATGTTTTTACGTCGTCGTTGTCGAGGTCGATTTTTCCCGTAGCACGATCAAAGGGAAGATGCCCGGCGCGAATAGCTCGGCTAACGCTTGATTTATTAAGGCCAGCCGCCCGAGCAAATTCCGCCCTATTCAAAAGGTGCATAAACGCTCCCTAGTTGCAAGTTGCTTAAAAAAAAGGTGTGCCAGCTTCGAAGGGGAGCGCCCAGCGACTAAGGGCGGTCCTCCTGCCGGGCGCCGGAGGTAAGTACCTTGAGATTTTGGAGATAAATTACCATCGAGCGCGCCGAGTCGCATGATGTCGATGCCCTCAAGCCTCGCGCCGTCGGCGATGATGCGCGCGCTCATGGCTTGGCCGCCTCAATGATCTCGCGCGCTGTGTCGGTGAGCTCTTGAGCGCCTGAGACGATGCCCTCGAGGTAGTCCTTGACGTTAGGCGCTAGGGTGTAGGTCTTTAGGATTGCGCGGGCCTGTGTGATTGAGGCGTCTTCATTGGCTCGAACCGTATCAGGATCAAGAGGCGCCGAGGGTGAGGAGGCCGGAGCCGGAGCGGGCTCGGGTGACTCGGGTGACCCAAAACCGCTTTTTTCACTCCGTATATCCTTTTCTTCATTTTTCCTTTCACGGGAGTGAAAATCGGGTTCTCGGTCACCTGCGTCACCCGAATTGTCATATAAGGTAGGCTCGGGCTCGGTATCGCCCTTGAGAGCTATTCCCTTGAGCCTTCGGGTACCGTGGCTTCTTGCTGGCGCTATAAAGGGATACCGCTTGCAGAGCATCGCCACGATGTCCCGCATGGACGGCTTGGCCTCGCCAGAAAACTCGATCCAAGAATCCTTGACGGTCCCATAGTCCACGAAGCCGTACTCGTCCCGGATGAAGTAGACGGAAAAGAATAGCTGCGCGGTATCGTTCGCGGTCCTGTAGGCCTCTTTCGCCCTAGCGCACTCGGCGGACTCGTAGGGCTTGCCTCCTCGCTCGCGTACTTCGATCCATGTACGGATGAGCGAGGAGAGGATAGCGGCGCGCTCGGTCAGTAGGTCGTTTAGGATCTCGGTCTTGTCTCCGGCTGCCTTGAGCCTAGCCGGAGAGACGCCCTCCTCGATCCTGCGCTTGTAGCTGGCATCGTCGGAATAGAAGATCGTGGAGAAGGGGAGGACGAAGATACGAGACAGGAAGCCGCCGTCGTTTGCCGGAAAGAATCGGGGAAGCTCATTGCATTTTATGACGATAGCGCCCCAGGTCTGTGGAAACTCTTTCGGATTCGTCCCTTTCGCCTCCGCGAGAAGGACACCGAGGCCGGACAATTCCTTGAGCTTGCATACGTCGAAGATTCCGGCGAGCTCCTCGAATCCGATGCAACTAGCGCCCTGGAATCGGATAACGCCGAAGCGGCGGGAGCTCGGATCGCCTTTGTATAAAATGACTGCATTCTCCCCCGTCTCGATGCGCCCCGGAAGGATGGCGCGGAGGAGGTCAAAGAGAGTCGTCTTTCCTCCATCGCCCTCGCCATTCGTCCATATCTGCACATTCTTTCCGGGCTTGCCGGATATGCAAACGGCCATGCACTCGCGGGCGCTGCGCCGCGTGTCGGCATCGTGAAAGAGGGTTTCTAGGTAGTGTTCAAACTTCGGCGCGGCCGTGGCGTTGACGATCTCCTCGGCGGCGCTTGGTACGCGGTCGCCGAAAATCTCGCCGGGCCTTCGGTCGCGTACTATAAGCTCGGAGCCGGTCCAGTCGATTACTCTGGTATTCGTTGCGAGGCACTCGGGCGAGGTATTCCAAGGAATACCGCCAGAGACTAGAACCTCGTCCGCGAGAAAGGGCAATGCGCCGTTTATGAAGTCGTTTGACCGGGCTTTTTGCCGGGCCTTCCCGGCGAGGCTGTATATATCCTTGATCTTATCGCCTTCGGTCTCGGGCTCGAGCGATTCGAGGGCGAGCTTGACTACTTTTTCAAGGATCTGGCAGACGATCTTTTTGATCGTATCAAGGCGGATATGTACAACGCCGTCTAAGCCGTAGAAGTCCGCCCGGCCCGAGAGGGAGAAGCGCTCGCCTATAAGCGCATCGGACTCTTCGCTGTTCATTATCTTGGCGACGATACGCCCGGCAAGGGAATTGCTCGGAGCCTTGAGGAACTCGCGGCCGAGGTCGAGAAGCTCGGGGGATAGCCTCGGGTTTCCATCTAGGAAGGCGACAGGGGGCCGTGGGCGAGCCGCGGGGGCCGTGGCCTTTGTAGTCGTCGCCCTCTCGCCCTCCGCGTCCGTGCCGAGCATGTCGGCGACAGTGCCGTCGACGTGCTCGAAGCCGTCCCATGGATCGGCGCCGCTCATGCTCGGCCGCCTTGCGTATAGGCGCCGATTTCGTTATACTTTATTTCAGGTTTGGTTGAAGGCGCTTCGTCCGTTGGCAGCGGAGGGGCGCCTGTTTTTATAGGCTCGTCCATTTTTAGAGCCCCATGCTCGGAATATCGCCGGCGGTGATCCTTTTGGGCCGGCGGAAGCGAGGCTCCCCGGTCAAGTCGCGCCCATCTTCAAGGAGTGCCTCAAGATCGGCGACGCGGATTAATACTCTCGCGCCTACCCGCGTAACGGCAATTTTCCCGTCGTAGATTCTTCCCCAGAGAAGGCGCGAAGAAACGCCCAGGGAGGCGGCGGCCTCGTTGACGGTGAGAGTGAGCCGAGGGATAGAAGAGCTGGAAGTGTCGGGCATGATGTCCTCCGCGAATACACCTCGTCCGTAAAAACGGAGAGGGGGATTCCTGCGAAGGACCTAAGTCCGTGGCCTTTTGGCCTACCTGTCACCAGCTACGCGCGCAAGGGCTTCGCTGGGGTCAGGCTCGAAGGGCTTAATCTATACCGCTACTTTCGTGTAGCGAAAACTTCTTAAATTGAAACAATCTCTTCGAGTAAAAACGGTCAAGTCGCTATCGTCCTTGTCACGGCGCAATGCCTTACGAAGCGCCGCAGTAGATGATCGCTCAAGGATCCTTGCGGCTGCCGAGAGGTCGATTTCTCCGAGAGCCGCGCGGAGCTCCGCTCTTGAAGCGGGGCGCGCATCTTCGCGCTCTATGGCTTCCTTGGACATTGATCCGCCCCAGCCGCGACGCGGCTGTGCCGCTCGTGCTAGGTGGTCGAGGAGAGAGGCGGCGGGGCCGTGGTATTCTCCTCGGCGCCAGGCTTCCACGGTCAAAAGAGGAAGACCGGATCGACTGACAAGGGTGGCATCGCTTATCCGTGCTTTCATTAGGAATAACGTAACAACATTTGCAAAACGGTGTAAAGACTAAAACCCCCAAAACGGACACCTAGTACACGGTTATTTTTCAAGGACTGCAATTTCGCCCATTTCCGGCGCTTCATTGACCTTGAGTGTGATTATTTTAGCCCGCGCTTTCGGGTCGATAAGGGCCGACGATAGAAGCTCTTGCTCTTGTACCACGTCGGCGAAGTCCCCCGCGTTCCAGCTTGTATAATGATCGGTCATCGATTCGGCTTTATGGCGCGTTAGCTGGCGTACCTTGGCGTCGGGGAGTCCGCGGGAGCGCAAATATGTATTTGCGAAGCGGCGCCACGAGTGAAATACGAGGCCGCGCTCTCGGCGGGCGTCGTCGTCAATGCCGATCTTGTCGAGGGCATCGTATAAAGCATCGGCAACGCGGGCGCCAGTCGCCGGCGTCTTCCCGGCCGTGTAGCTGAATATGTAGCCCTCCCATTTCGCGAAGCCGTCGAGGAGCTTATAGAGATAGGGCGGGATCGGCACGGGGGCCTTGGTCTTCGTCTTCGTCGGTCCTCGCTCGTGGTAGCGAATCGTCCACGATGCTTCAATGTCCAGATGGTCTTCGTGTAGATTCTCGCGGCGGAGGGCGAGGAGCTCGCCCTGTCGGCACGCCGTGAGCATGGCCGTAAGGCTGATAAGGTAGTTTAGCTGGTTTCCCTTCCATGCCGCGTCAACGGTCTTCGGGTCCATGAGCTGCATGGCCTCGGCAACGGTTAGGACTCCGCGGGGCTTGCCCTCGGCGGAGAAGAGAGGAACGCGCTTCCAAGGATCATCGGATAAAAGCTCGAGCCGGAGCGCTTCGCCCGTCATAACGCGGAAGGCCGAAGCGATATTGTTGACTGTCTTCGTCGCGAGCCCTTTCGCGGCAAGATCAAACATCCATTTTTCGAGGGTGTCGGGCATGATCTTATCGAGGCGCATGTCTCCGAAAGCGGGCGCGATGTAGTCCCGAAGGTAGGCGGCGCATCGGTCGACGTGTCCGCGTCCGATTGCCGGCCGGTCCTTAGAGCTCCGAGCGAGTCGGCCTTTACAGTAGAGGCAAGCTGGCTCCGGCTTTTCTCTCGGCCATTCGTACCAATGCCGCGCCGCGATCCATGCCGAGAGTGTCGGGGCCTCGGGATCTGCGAGGCGGCCGACGCGGAGGAGCTCGTCGCAGTAGGCGCGGGCTTCGCTCTTTGAAGTCTTGCCTGTACTCCGCGCCGAAAGCCTCCGGCCCTCCGCGTCGTATGTCTGGAAGTAGAAGACCGGCTTCCCTTTCGCTCGAGGGCGAGCGAAGAGGGAATACGCGCCGCGAATACTTGCCATGTTGCCCCCGTTTTCTGCTTACAATTTTGCTACAAATGCGGGGGAATAGCAAGAAAAAAGCCCCTTTTACAGGGCTTTTTAAGTGGAGGTGGGGGGAGTCGAACCCCCGTCCCCGAGCGCGTACCGCGAGCCTCTACAGGTTTGTCCGACCTTTTAAGTTGTCGAAGAGGGTGTAGCGGATCGACGCGCCTTCCCTCTCGTATCCCGGTTAGTGTCCCCCGGCCCATTCGGGCAGAAGCCGGAGCTAGCCTCGGTCAGTTACGAGCCCTGCGGCCGCTCAAGGCGGCGCAGCCGCGAACCCGTCGCTATCGGCGCTTACGCGGCGAGAGCGAGATTGCCGTTGTTGTTGGCAATTAGAAGTTTGCCGAATCAGGAGATCGGCGGCTCCACCTGCAACCCGCGATCCGGACCGCACGGGTCGAGACCGGTGCACCCCCGGGTTGGTTTTAGAAAGACGTGACGCCTTTCTAAAACCAACCCGGCAATTGCTCAGACCCTTAGGGTCTTGCGCAATTGCGTTTTTCAAGGTAGCGATCGAAAAGGCTCGATTGCCTTTTCGATCGCGCCTCGGCGGGATTGCCGGATCATTTCGAATCGCAAATCAAACTATACTTACTAGTAAGCACCGGCGTCAAGGAAGGGCGGTCTCGATGATCCCTCCGCCAAGGACAAAACCCTCCGTATCGTAGATCACTACCGATTGGCCTGGGGCGAGTGCGCGCTGACTCTCGTAGAAGCGCACATGGCAGCTTCCGGCGGCGCCAGGTTCGAAGGAACATGCTACTGGCTTTTGATTCTGGCGAATCTTGGCGAAGCCTTTGTATGGCGGCTCGCCATCCTCGCTCTTGGCCAATACGAGGAAGTCCGACGCGGTCAGGCCCTCGGCGAAGAGACCACGGTTCGGTCCGACTAGCACTTGGTTCTTCTCGGGATCGAGGGCGATGACATAGAGGGGCTCCGAGTCTCCGCTCCCTGCGTCCGCGCAGGCGCCGATACCGATGCCGCGCCTTTGGCCAATTGTGTAGTAGGGCAGGCCGCGATGTCGGCCGAGTACCCTGCCTTCCGCATCGACAATGTCGCCGCTCTTGGGAGCCTGGCCGGCGAAAAGGGGCGAGTAATCGCCGCCAGCGATGAAATCCTGGCTTTCGGGCTTTTCGGCGGCGTCGAGGCCTAATCGCCTCGCGATGTCCCGTACTTGGCCTTTTGTGAGATCGCCGAGGGGAAAGAGCACACGGGATAGCCTCTCGGGACTTAGTCGATAGAGGAAGTAGCTCTGATCCTTGGCAGGATCGAGAGCGGCCCTAAGGCGCGGAATATCCGCGCTGTCTCGGCTTATCCGCGCATAATGGCCGGTCGCGAAGTATTCGAAATCGAGGCCGAGGGCGTGTGCCCTTTCGGTTAAGAAACCGAATTTCAACTCGCTATTGCATATGATACAAGGATTTGGCGTTCTGCCTGCAAGATATTCCCTGCGAAAATAGCCCAGGACCAACTCTTCATATTCCGCGCAAAGATCGATTGCCTTGTACTCGATGCCGAGCGTTTGGCAGAATTTCTCGCAAGCGGCGACGTCCTCGGCCTCTCCGGGGCCATAACACGCCTCTTTGGCTCCTGAGGGTACCGAGATGGCTCCGCTCCAAATTTTCATCGTCAGTCCAAGGACGGAAAAGCCCTGCTCGACGAGGAGTGCGGCGGCGACAGCCGAGTCGACGCCTCCGGATAGACCCACGGCGATCTTTGTCCTAAGCTTCATCGACTATGAATCTAGCATGCGTGCCGATGCAGCGTTAATAGACCGACCTTTCCGGACGGAGATTCTTACTAAGAAATTACGGGACATCGACATACTGGCTTTTTTATGGGCAACTGTGCTATAATTCGCGAGTGGATAGGTTTACACAGTCCGACAAAAAATCCACCCTTCGAGGGCGCATATTTCGGAGTCAAAAAGTGCGTAGACCAAAGCGATTGTTCATAGTCCTTTCCGCCTTTGTCTTCGTCGTTGCGCCGCTATCCATAGCGAGCGCCGAAGCTTCTCTTTCCAATTTCATCGCCAAGGGTTTCCCCGATAACGCCGACCTTCGCGGACGGCTCTTCGCCTATGTCATCGGGGCATCGCGCGACGTGGCGCTGAAGTACGGGGAAAAGCAGCTTCAGTCCGCGGCCGGTCCCGTAACCGTGCGCGTCGAGAACCGCAGCGCCGACTTCATTGTCGAGTTCCTCAACGCGAGCGCTTCGGGCGGCAGCGAGGCGGGGAGAGGTTCCTGTTTCATCCAACGCGGCAATGCCAAGGGCAATTATATCCTCCAGGCGAGGATCCTCCTCGAGGACGATCCTTCGTGCTATCTATCTCTCTATCCCTCCGGTTCGGGGACGAGGGGCGATATCGTCATGTACGGCGCCGTCGTGAAGAAAGGCCTGTATCTCTCCGACATGATTTATAGGATCCTACTCCTATCCTTCTCCGATATCGTCGATGCCACAGGCCGTTCCTTCGACTGGGGCACTATATTCAAATTCGGCCCCAAGAGCGCCCCCTCCGATTACGCCGCCGAGCTCCGCACCGCCTTCGCAAGCCCGTCCTCAGCCGCGGAGCAGCCCTCCGTCGCGAGTTCGGCGCCCGCAATGATCGCCTCGCCGACGGCCAAGGTCGCGCTCGCCGCCGCTCCAAGCCTGCCGGCGGCGAGCGGTCCGAGCGATGCCGAGGCCAAGGGGCCCCGCTCGCTCAGAATAGCCTCGGCAATAGATCGCGCCGCTTCGCCCGATGCCCTCGTCCTCGACCTGGCTTCCTCCGGAGAGTCCGGTGCGCGCGAGATCGCTCTCGCCGCCGAAAGCGCGCCCGCTTTCGGCGATGACCGAGGCGATCCCATCGCCAAACCTGCCTATGCTGCTTTCCCGCGCTACGACTCGAGGGGCCTGCCCTTCGCCGCCCTTCGCGCGGCCCTCTACCTCGATCTTCAATCCAATCCCGATTCGGTCTATGCCCTCGTTGGCGATGGCCTTCGCGCGACAGTCGTTCCCTCCTTCGACGAGGCGGGAAGGCTCAATTTTATGGCATTCTCCGGCGGCAAAGAGACTAGCTGGGACGAGCTCTCGGCGGGCAAGCGCGAGCTCCGAGTTCGCATCGTCCGTATACCGGATTAGCGGGAGAGCGACTCTTTCGTCAGTTTTCTGTACGCGTGTATGGCTTGCGCGAGCGAAGTGAAGGCTAATTCCGAATCGCGCAACTTCGCTAGAGATATCAGTCTGACCGCTGCGGCCTCTCCGTCGTTCAAGCTGAAGCGCGGCATGTCGGCGCCTTTGGGAAATCGGTAATAGAAATACAGGTCGCAAGTATTGTACGAGACTCCTCCGTATTCGTAGGCGTTAGGATAGCTTCCGAGGAAGGCGAGGCTCGGCGGACGCCAGTCGATCTCTTCTCGGCACTCGCGAAGGGCTGCGTCCTCGGCCCTTTCCCCGGGATCGACGAAGCCGCCGGGCAGGCCGAGCTTGCCCTTTTGCGGCTCCTTCGCGCGCTCGATGAAAACTATTTCGCCTAACCTGTCTATGATAATGCCAGCCGCGGTCGCCACGTTGTGGAAATAATCGAAGCCGCAGTACTTGCAGTGCCAGCGCTTGCTCTCCAGGAAGGCGGGGGAGCCAGCTCCGCAGGAAGGGCAGAACTTGAAAATCAGCGGTACTCCTCCCATGCCTTCACCTCGATGCCGCGTTCGCGGGCCTGCGCGAGGGCCTCGGTGAAGCGCCGCGCCACTTTTATGTCGGTGACGAGGGGGATGTCGAAATCAATCGCCATCCTGCGAATGATGTAGTCGTTACGCAGCTCTTTCTCGCCGTTGTTTTTCGGAATGTTGATGACGAGGTCGAATTCCCTCGCGCGGAGCATCGTCGCGATATTGGGCTCGCCCTTTTCGAGGGGCCAATGCAGGGCCGTGGCGGCGACGCCGTTGTCCGTGAGGAATTTTGCCGTACCCTTCGACGCGTGGATCTCGTAGCCCATCGCGGCTAGGCTTCGCGCGCCGCCCAGGAACTCGACTTTATCGCTCATCGGGCCGGTCGAGAGGAGGATGCGCTTCTTGGGGACGCGATAGCCGACCGACAGAAGCGCCTTGAGGAATGCGTCGTTGAGGTCCCTGCCGATGCAGCCGACCTCGCCCGTGGAAGACATCTCGACGCCGAGGACCGGGTCGGTGCCGTGCAGGCGCGAGAAGCTGAACTGCGCGGCCTTCACTCCGACCCACTCGAGGTCGAGAGAGGAGGCCGTAGGCTTCTCGAAGGGCGCGTCGAGTATCGCCTTGGTGGCGAGCTCGATCATGTTCACGCGCGCCACCTTGGAGCAGAAGGGGAAGCTCCTGGATGCGCGAAGGTTGCACTCGATGACGCTGACTCGGTTGTCCTTCGCGATGAACTGGATGTTGAAGGGCCCCGTTATCCTGAGCTCACGGGCGATGTCCGCGGCGACTTTTCGCACTTTTCGCACCGTCTCGATGTACAGCCGTTGCGGAGGCATGACGACGGTCGCGTCGCCCGAATGGACGCCCGCGTTCTCTACATGCTCGGTGATGGCCTGGAACAGTATCTCGCCGCGGTGAGCTACCGCGTCTACCTCGACTTCCTTGGCATCTTCGATGAACTTAGTGATGACGACAGGGTGGTCGCCGCTTATGAGGGCCGCCTCGCCGAGGGCTTTCTTGAGACTCTCGCGGTCCCAGGCGACGCACATCGCCGCGCCCGAGAGAACGTAGCTCGGGCGCACGAGGACGGGGTAGCCCACCTCGTCGGCGAAGACGTAGGCCGAAGCGAGGTCGGTGAGCTCGCGCCAGGCGGGCTGCTCGATGCGGAGCTCCTCGAGGAGGGCGGAGAATTTGTGCCTGTCCTCGGCCTTGTCGATGTCGCGCGCGTCCGTGCCCAGTATGACCGCCCCAGCGTCGAAGAGGCGCATCGCGAGGTTGTTGGGCGTCTGCCCGCCCATCGAGAGGACGACGCCCGAAGGGCGCTCGAATTCGTAGATGTCGAGGACGCGCTCGAGCGAGAGCTCCTCGAAGTAGAGCCTGTCGCAGACGTCGTAGTCCGTGCTCACGGTCTCGGGGTTGCAGTTGACCATGATGGATGTCCTGTCTAAGTCTCGGACGGTTTGCACGGCGTTTACGCAGCACCAGTCGAACTCGACGCTCGAGCCTATGCGGTAGGCGCCCGAGCCGAGGACGATCACGCCAGCCTCCGAGGGCTCCACGTCGTGCTCGCTGCCCGTATAGGTCGCGTAGAGGTAGTTGGTTTTCGCGGGATACTCGGCCGCGAGGGTGTCTATGCGCTTGAATGCCGGGCGGATGCTCTCGGCCTCGCGCAGGGCGCGTACGGCGGCTTCGCTCGAGCCAAGGAGCTCGCCCAGCCTCGCGTCGGAGAAGCCCAGGCGCTTGGCCTCGAGGAGAAGCTCGCGGTCGATGCCGCCTCCGGCCTTGGCCGCGGAGGCGACTATCGACTTCTCGCAGCGAAGGACGTTGGCCATCTTGCCGAGGAACCAGCGGTCGATCTTGGTGAGGCCGTGTATCTTGTCGATGGACCAGCCCTCGGATAGGGCCGTGTAGACCGCGAAGAGCCGGCGATCGGTCGGCCGCGAGAGGGCCCCTTTGAGGCCCTTGGGGCCCATCCTCGCCAGGGAGGTATCGGCCGACAGCCCAGGCGCGCCGATGCCCGTCATCCGAAGGGCCTTCTGCAGGGCCTCCTCGAAGGTTCGCCCTATGGACATGACCTCTCCGACCGATTTCATCTCGCTGCCGATGCTGTCATCGACGTCCTTGAACTTGCCGAGGTCCCAGCGCGGCACTTTAACGACGCAGTAGTCGAGCGCCGGCTCGAAGCAGCACTTTGTCACGCGCGTTATGCGATTCTCTATCTGAGTCATAGTCTGGCCCAGCGCCAGCTTGGCGGCGACGAAGGCGAGGGGATAGCCCGTGGCCTTGGACGCCAGGGCCGAACTGCGCGAGAGCCGGGCGTTGACCTCTATGACGCGGTAATTTTCGGAAATTGGGTCGAGGGCGTATTGGATATTGCACTCGCCTATTATGCCGAGGTGGCCGATGACTTCCAGGGCGACGCGTCGGAGCTTGTGGTACTCGGAGTCGGTCAGGGTCTGCGAGGGCGCCACCACGATGCTCTCGCCCGTGTGTATGCCCAGGGGGTCGAGGTTCTCCATGTTGCAGACCGTGATGCAGTCGCCCGTCCGGTCGCGGACCACTTCGTACTCGATCTCCTTCCAGCCGCCGAGCCATTCCTCGATGAGGACCTGAGGCGAGACGGCGAGGGCCTTCTCGCATCGCTCGCGCAAGGCTTCGGAGCTTTCGCAGAGGCCGGAGCCCGAGCCGCCGAGGGCGTAGGCGGCGCGCAGCATCACGGGGTAGCCGATGCGGTCGGCCGCCGCCAGGGCGCCGGCGAGATTGGACGCGGCCTCGCTTCGCGCCGTGCAAACGCCGATCTCGGCGAGCTTTTTAGCGAAGAGGTCGCGGTCCTCTGTCTCCTCGATCGCGCGCACCGGGCTGCCGAGCACGCGTACCGCGTGTTTTGCGAGGACGCCCGATCGGTCGAGGGCGACACCGCAGTTGAGGGCGGTCTGCCCGCCGAAGGAAAGGAGTATCCCGTCGGGCTTCTCCTTCTCGATGACGCGCTCGACGAACTCGGGGGTGACCGGGAGGAAATAGGTCGCGTCGGCCATGCCCTCGCTTGTCTGTATGGTGGCGATGTTGGGGTTGATGAGGACGGTTTTTACGCCCTCCTCGCGCAATGCCTTGAGGGCCTGCGATCCGGAATAGTCGAACTCGCCGGCCTGGCCTATCTTGAGTCCGCCCGAGCCGAGGACGAGGACTCGTCTGATGTCGCTCATCGAGCCGCCTCCGCGATGAAGGCGTCGAAGAGGAATTCCGTGTCCCGCGGGCCGGGGCAGCCCTCGGGATGGAACTGGACCGCGGAGAAGGGCCCTCGCGTGGATCGTATGCCCTCGACCGTGCCGTCGTTCCCGTTGGAGAACCAGACTTCCCAGCCTGAGGGCAGGCTGTCGGCGCGGACCGCATAGCCATGGTTCTGGCTTGTCACGTAGCAGCGCCCGGTCGAGGCGTCGATGCAGGGCTGGTTTTGCCCGCGGTGGCCATAAGGGAGCTTGTAGGTGTCCGCGCCTGCGGCGAGGGCCATGATCTGCGCGCCCAGGCAAATGCCGAATACGCTCTTGCTGCCGTTGAGGGCGCGGCGCACTGTGGCGATGGTCTTCGTGCATGCCTTGGGATCGCCGGGCCCGTTCGAGAGGAAGACGCCGTCGTACTCGATGCCCTCGAGGCTCGCGTTCCAGGGCAGGATCCTGACCTCGGCCCCTCGGGCGAGGAGGCAGCGCAGGATGTTGTTTTTAGCTCCACAGTCGATAAGGGCCACTTTGGGAGACCCTCCTGCCGCGTAAACGGCGGCCGCTCGGCGAGATACCGCTGCGACCGAGTGCGTGGACGCCGCGCTCTCGGGCTCGGGGCCCCATCCTTGGGGTCCTTCGACGCTGATGGAGCCTCGCATGACCCCTCTCTCGCGAAGGCGCATCGTGAGGGCCCTCGTATCTATGCCCTCGAGGCCGGGGACACCCTGCGACTCCAACCATGCGGGCAGGCTGCGTACGGATGCGTAGTGGCTAGGGAAGGCGCAGGCCTCGGAGACGACAAGGCCCGACGCCCATATCCTGTCCGATTCGAAATGGAGGGGAATGCCGGAGCCATCCATGGCGTCGTCGGGGACGCCGTAGTTGCCGACCAGGGGATAGGTGTTGACGAGTATTTGACCGAAAAAGGAGGGGTCGGTAAGGGATTGAGGGTAGCCGGCCATGCCGGTCGTGAACACGACTTCGCCCTCGATTCCCTTATGGGCGCCGAAGGACCAGCCCTCGAACTCCGTGCCGTCCTCGAGGACTAAACGCGCCCTCTTTCGCCTGGACATCAAAGGTCTCCTTGATTCGGAAGAGGGATTCATACCCCGCGCTACGTTTGACACTTAAAGCAGAGAGGTATGAGGCCCTCTTGCAATAGATTCCCTACAGAACGAACGATACCTAGCTGCGAGGTCGTTCATCCCCGGACGCTGTCTGGCCGCCAGAGGCGACGCCTCCGGCGGCGCCCGAGGCGCGGGCCTAGGCTAGCTGAAAATGTGCCTAGTTTCAAGAGGGGAGATGGGAAGAATATGCCGGAATTATGCATAAAAATGCAAAACGCTCAGGTAGCGCGCCTTCGTTTCCTATCCGCGTCGATCCAAGCGAGAGAGACCGAATTTCTGCGTACTGCAATCAACTCCGCGGCTATCGCCACGGCTATTTCCTCGGGCGTTTCGGCGCCGATGTCGAGGCCGATCGGGGCGCGCAGGGCTTCGGCCTTCTCGCGGGAGAGACCTTCGGCTATCAGCTCTTCGATGATCATGCGGCATTTGCGCCTCGAACCGATGAATCCGGCGTAGCGATACTCTTTAGTCAAGACGGCGCGCGCGCACTCGAGATCGCCGAGGTGGCCGGGGCTCACGATGACGACATAGGCGGATGGGCCGAAGGGAAAGCCTTCGATCGCCTCGGAAAATTCCAAGTTCAGGCATTCGACGCCCGATGGGAAGCGTAGGGGATCGGAGTACTCGGGCCGAGGGTCGGCTACCGTCGTTTTGAAAGAAAGAGCGTCAGCCGCTTGCGCGAGGGCAAGCCCGACGTGGCCGCCGCCGAGTACGAGGAGGCGGTCAGGGCCCTCTACGGGCGCATAGAGGAGGCCGTCGCCGCTTAGTACAGGGAGTCCGCTTTCGCGCGCACGCGATACGGCTGAAGGGTCGAGGCCCTTTCCTGAGCCCGCGAGGACTCTTCCGTCATCGCCGAGGACGGCGACGCATCCCGCCCCCGCGGAGCTCGCGATGACTACCGCCACGCCGCGATCGACCGCCGCCGCCGCTGCGCTGTACAAGCGCGAGCTTGCAGTCCCGGCGAGGAACTCTATCCATATTTCGACGAGGCCGCCGCAGATGAGCTCGGGCCCCGCGGCTTCGGCCCCCCTCATCTCGACGCGGATCGAGGCGTGGCGTCCTTCGGCGATGCAAGCGCGGGCTTCCTCCCGGGCGCGGGCCTCGGGCTGTCCGCCGCCGACCGTGCCGACGATGGTCCCATCGCGGCGCACCGCCATGCGCGAGCCCGCGCTGCGGGGCGCGGAACCGGCCGCGCTCGCTATCGTCACAAGGGCCAGCGGCCCCGAAGCGCCGGCGGCCTCTCGGAGCGCGGCGTCGATCGTCATTCGCCTATGCCTCGGCCGCTTACTTCGCGGCCTTGACTTTGCGGGCGAGCTCGCGGCCCTTTTCGCGCAAGGCGGCCAGTACGGCATCGTCGGGGACACCCGCCCATTCCAGACTCTCCAGGGAGTCCCATTTGAGGGCGGCCATCGCCTCCTCGTATTCCTTCTTCGCGCCGCCTACCCAGCCCCAAGAGCCGATGCGCAGGGCCGAGCGGCCGTTCACGCGCTTGCGCTCGAACATGTCGAGGACGTAGGCCATCGGTGGAAACATCTTGTACTCGTAGGTGGGCATCGCGACGAGGATGCCCTCGCTTTTGTACGCATCCGCGAGGATGTACGAGACGTCCTCGTTGGGCACGCGGTGCATCGTGAAGGGCAGGCCCTCGTCCTCGATGCCGCGTATCGCGGCATCGAGGCCCCTCTCGGTGTTGCCGTACATGGAACCCCAGACGATGCAGACCGACTTCTCGCGGCCCCCGTCGAGGTAGGAAGCGTACTTGGCGTAACGCTCGATGATTTTTTTCGGGTCCCTTCGCCAGATCACGCCGTGGCTGGGCGCGACCACTTTGATGTCGAGGCCGGCTAGCTTGTCTATGGCGCGCTTCACGAAGACGCTGAAGCTGGCGACTATGTTAGAATAGTAGCGGAGAGTCTCGGCCTCGAATCGATCGAGCTCCCGCGGGTTAAACTCGTCGTCGAAGACGCGGTCGCCGAGCATGCCGAAGCTTCCGAACGCGTCGCAGGAAAAAAGCGTCCCGGAGGAGGGCTCGAAGGTGACCATCGTCTCGGGCCAATGCACGTTAGGCGCCTCGACGAAGGAGAGGACCAGCCCCGATCCAAGGTCGAGGCTGTCGCCCGTCTTCACGGCCTCGACGCCCTCCTCGACCTTGTAGAAACTCTTTACCAGATCGACGCCCTTAGCCGTCGCCAGGATCTTGACCTTGGGATTGATCCGGCGATAGTCGGCGAGCCAGCCCGTGTGGTCGGGCTCAAGGTGGTTGAGCACGAGGTAATCGACGTCGGCTAAGCCCACTCCCGCCTGCGACAGTCCCGACTCCAGCGCGGCCGGCGCGCCGCCCCAATCGCGGACTAGGTCGATGAGGGCGATCTTGTCGCCTTTTACGAGGTAGGAGTTCAGCGAGACGCCGTCGGGTATAGGCCAGATGCCCTCGAAGAGATCTTCGGTCCTGACATCGGCGTGCAGTGCGTAGATCCTGTCGCCTATCTTGTGTGCCTTCATGCCGCTATTCTAGCCTAGGTTTTGTTCGCCGTTCAACCGCGCTTCGCGAGTGCTTGCCCTCGCTGGGGATCTATCCTCGAGGTAGGCCCGCGCCGTGCGGGCGAGGCCCTTCTTATAAAAGACTCTAGGCTCGAAGCCGAGCAGTTCGCGCGCTTTCCCGTTTGAGAAGTTGTAGTCGACCGAAGCCTGCTCGACCGCGTACATCGTCAGAGCGGGCCTGAGGGGACTTCTGAGGGCGCGGGCGAGAGCCGTCATGAGCCATGCCGCCGCGAAGGCGATGGACTTGGGCATGCTCGTAGGCTTCTTGCGCGATCCGACAGCGTCGAACATCGCGCGGGCGTAGTCCTTCCACGATACTTTTTGGCCGTCGCTGAGGAGGATGGCCTCGCCCCCCGTCTCCCCGCGATCGAGGGCGGCCAAGACGCCCTCGCAGAGGTCGTCGATGTAGAGGGGGCAGGTGAGGGCATTGCCGGAGCCGATATAGCCGAATATGCCGTCCATGATAGCGTCGAACATACGGTACGTGCTCATGCGGTCCCCTGCGCCGTAGACGTTGCAGGGCCGAATCGCCGTCGTCCTGAAGCCGCGCGCGTTCTGCGCGAGGACATATTCCTCGGCCATCAGCTTAGTGATCGGGTATGGATGCCTGAGCGCGTAATAGGGGCCGGCCTCGGTCGTGCCGACGTGGGGCCCGAAGCCATGGACGGCGGCCGTGCTTATATACACGAAGGTCGAGGCGCCCGCCACGCGAGCGGCCTCAAGCAGGGAGACCGTAGCGTCGAAATTCGCCTTCATGAATACGTCGAGCGCGCCCCAATCCGAGGCGAGGGCCGCCGCGTGTATCACCGTGTCCGCACCGCTGACCGCCTCGCGTACCCGAAACTCGTCGGCAAGGTCGGCCTTGAACAATTCCACCGAGCCTCCTTCGACGGCGAGCGCGAGCAATTCGGCGGGCGCCTCCTCGCGGCGATACAGCGCTCGCACGGCCTCGCCGCGAGCGGCCAAGGCGGCGCAGAGATGAGTGCCTATGAAGCCCGAAGCTCCTGTGACAAGTATGAGCCTGGGTTCGCCCATCAGAGCCAGCCGGCGCCCTTTAGGACGATATACCCGTCGGTCCCTAGGCCGATCGCGGCATGGAGTATGAGACCCGGGACGATCGATCGCGTCTTCCAGGCGAGAATGCCGAAGAGCATGCCCGCGACGACCGCGAGCCCTACTTCGGATAAGGGATGGCCGAAATGGAGGAGGGTCGAGGGGATCGTTTGGAAGAGGACGAGAACCGCTATCGTCGACTCGGCATTTGCAGTCGCGCCGATGCCGAAGTTTTTTTTGGCCGCGAGCGCGAAGGGAAAGATGAGGAAGCCGCGGAAGAAGAATTCCCAAGGAAGGTAATAGAGGAAAAAATACGCGGCATAGTGTCCCAGAAATGGGCTGATTCCCGCCTCGCGCACGCGAGCGATGAGATCGCGGGAATAGGGATAGAATGATCCGAGATCGGGGGAAATGGCGCCAAAGGCGCCGATGGCGACAGCGACAGGCACGAGGAGCCAGAACGGGAGCTTGCGCAGGATCGGCGTTTTTATGCTGAGGCCGAGATCTGCCGGCTTTTCGCGGAAGGCGAGAGCCAGAACGGCGGGCGCCGCCCCGAAGAGGAGGAAGGAGAGGGCGAAGCGAGCCCAATAACTAGGCAGGTCGCCGGGAAGAGCGCCGAGAATCGGCAGCCGCGATGCCGCCGCGGGCGTGAGAAGGGGCGGCGTGAAGGCCGAATAGAGCAGACAGGAAAAAGAGGCCAGGGCGATATACGATGCGCCCTTCAGCCAAGGCTCGATGCGCGGAATCACTGGCCCCTCCTTGCGCGTCCCGATGTCCGATCATTGCCCCGCGAAGCTAATTTATAGTATCATGCCGCGCCGAGACGAGGGAACGGGAGGCTCGATGCGGATAGCGGTGACTGGCGGGACCGGCTTCGTAGGGAGCCATGTCGTCGAGCTCCTTCTCGAACGCGGCCATGAGGTCCATTGCCTCGTGCTTCCAGAAGAGGGAAAGCTTTGGCTCGAGGGGATTCCCGAAGGGAATCAGCTTGCCTTCTTTGACGGCAGCGTCACCGAGCCCGCGACCCTCGGTAGCTTCCTTCAAGGCTGCGACGCCATCGTCAACATCGCGGGGCTCACACGCTCAAAAACGGAGGAAGGCTTCATGGCGGTCAATGCGGGCGGCGCCGTCAACCTCGTCGAGGCCGCGCTCGCCCTGCCCGACGGCCCGCGTCATATCGTGTCCATGAGCTCCCTCGCCGCCTCGGGCCCCAGCCCCGAGGGGAGCAGCCGCGACGAGGGCGACGAGCTGCGGCCGCTTACGCCCTATGGCCGCAGCAAGGCCGCCCTCGAGACCGGATTGCGCGGCTACGAGGGCCGGATGAACTGGAGCTTTATTCGCGCGCCCGGAGTCTATGGCCCCCGCGATCGGGATTTCCTCCAATACTATAAACTCGTCAAGCGAGGCCTGCGCGTGATCATCGGAGGGCGCAATGTGATGTCCCTCCTGTACGTGAAGACTCTCGCGGACGCGATCGCCGCCTGCGTACTCAATCCCGCCGCCTTCAACCAGGCCTTTTTCATCGCCGACAAAGGCGAGTACGACTGGGACGACTTCTCGGGCATGGTCGAGGCTTCCCTTGGCAAGAGCACCTTCAGAGTCCGGGTGCCCGAGTGGCTCGTCACGGTCCTCGCCCATTTCTTCGAGGCGGTCAAGCCCATGATGAGGCGGCCGCCCCTCCTCGACAAGGCCAAGCTCCTCGAGCTGCGGCAGCATCGCTGGGTGGTATCCACCGCCAAGGCCGAGCGCCTTCTCGGCTTCAAGCCCGCCTGCAGCACCGCGGATGCGATAGCCGAAACAGGGCGATGGTACGAGGAAAAGGGATGGATTTAATTGTCAATTGTCAGGAACCTTTCCTCGTAGTACTTGCATCCGTCGGCTATCGTCTCCTCCAGGGGCCTATACGATGCCCCGAGCTCGCGGCGGCTCTTCTCGGCCGAGTAGTAAGCGATACGGCCCGAGAGCCTGCCATACGCCACGGTGATAAGGGGCCGTTTTCGCGTTAGGCGAGAGAGGAGCTCGGCGGCCCATCCGGCAGCGATTAGGACGAAGGGCGGCACAATGAGGGGGATAAATCGCTTGCCCGCGTTCTTGGCCATCAGGCCTATGACTCGCGTATAGGGCACGTTGGCTCCCACCGACAGGTATGTCTCCCCGCTTCTCCCCTTCTCGGCGGCGGCGAGGATTGTTTCTACGAGGTCGCGCACGTCCACGACGGCGAGGCCGCCGCCGAAACAGCCGAAGAAGCAAGACCTCGCGTACATGTCGGCGTAGAGTCGGTTGTGGGCGGTCGCTGGACTCGGGTCGCCTGGGCCCATGACCGACGCCGGATTCACGATGACCGCATCGAGGCCCCTGTCGCGGACGCTGTCTCGCACTATCTCCTGTCCGTCGCGCTTGGTGGTCATGTAGCCGAAGCTCTCGGGCCAGTTGAAGGGCGTATCCTCGTCGGCGCTCCTGCCGTCGGCATGGAAACCGATTGCCCCGACGGAGGAGACGTGGACGAGGCGCCTCACTTTAAATTCGATGCAGGCATCGACGACAGCCTTGACGCCGCCGACGTTGACCGCCTCCAGGGTGGCGGCGTCGAGGATCCAGTACGAAATAAAGCCGGCGACGTGGAATACCAGGTCTTTGCCGCGCACGGCCGCGCGCACGGTCTCCGGTTCCCGCAGGTCGCCACGCAGTACATCGACTTTATCGACGAAGGACGCGGGCAGGGCTTCCTTGGGCAGTAGGAAGACCGCAAGCTTATCCAGAGGCCTCGTGTCGAGCAGACGTTCCACAAGACGGCGGCCTACGAAGCCCGACGCGCCCGTAACAAGAATATTCACGTTATGCCTCCGAGTCGATTATACTATGTCCGTTACGGGTCCCCTATGCAATCGCCGCGGCTGGCGAAGCGCGCCGGGGCGAGAATGAGGAATACATGAGAATCGGTGTAACGGGAGCCTTCGGTTTCCTTGGCGCGAATTTCATTTCGGCTTTGCTGAATAATCGTCGCCGGCCCGATAGGTCCGAGGGCGGACTTGAAATCACCGCTTTCGCTTCCAGAACGAAGTTCAGCCCTCTCTTCGAAAACTCGGATGTCGATATGCAGGACCTCGACATCATCGACTATGAAACCATGGCGCGCAAATTTTCCGGCCTCGACGCCGTCGCGCATTTCGCCGGGCGAGTCGACTTCCGATCCTCCATGAGGCATTCTGTCTGGGAAACGGACGCCCTCGGTTCCAAGCGCGTCTTCGACGCCGTCCTCGCCGCGGGCGTATCCAAACTCCTCTATGTCTCTTCTATTTGCGCGCTTGGCGCCCCTGCCGGAGACGGCGCGGCCTCCCTCGCCCTGGCCGATGAATCCTCCGCTCCCTATGGCGACCCGCGTTGGCCGACATCGTTTGCCGGGCCCGAAGCGGCCTTGGCCGCGGTGGATGATTCCGCGGCCGGGGACTACCGCTTCGCGAGGAGTATGCGTGTGGCCTACTTCGACGCCAAGCTCGCGGGATGGGAGCTCGCCAAGGCTTACGCCCGCGATAAGGGACTCCCTGTAGTGACTGTTTTCCCCGGCACGGCGGTCGGCGCAGGCGATCTCCATTACGCGATTTCCAAGCTCGTGGACAATGTGTGGGAAGGCAGGCTCCGTTTCTCCTTGGAGGGCTCGAGCTCCTTCGCGGCCGTCCGCGATATCGCCGAAGGAGCCATCCTCGCACTCACCAAGGGCAGGGTGGGGGAGGGCTATGTCATCGCGGGTCGGGACGAGGACAATATCGGCTATGTCGAGTTCCAGGAACGCATCGCGGGCCTCGCCCGCCGGGAAGGGAGGCTTGCGCAACTCAAGCCTCGCGTGCTTCCGAAGGGCCTCCTCCTCGCGCTCGCGCTCGCCGCGGAGACCGTCCTGCCCGACGGCGGCCTTAGCGAGGCTTTTGTGCGCGCGGGAAGCGTTCGCAACGTCTGCAGCTCGGCCAAGGCCCGCGCCGAGCTCGGCTATGAGCCGAGCCCCGGCCTCGAGCGCGCCATCCTCGAATGCAGGCGCTTCGGCGAGACCTTTGCCAGGCGACCCTGAATCGCGTGCCGCTGCGCCGCAGGGGCGCGCAGCGCTCGCGGTTGTACCTTAAAAAGCGCCCGTACCCACCGTGAGGGTGAGGTTGAGGGCCGCGCCCGGGGCGGTCGGCAAGTTGCTCAAGCTTTTCAACAGGCTTGCCGAGCTGGAAGTGTCTAAGATGGGCTGCCCGACGCCGTAGGTGATGTACTCGTCGCCCGCCTCGCCAAAGCTGAAGGTGGCGCCGAGCTGGAGGCTAATGTAGTCGAAAAACTTCCAGGTGAGACTCGGCATGATATAGCCGGAGAGATCGGCGAGATTCGCGATCGCTATGAGAGAGGCGCCGAGCTTGTCCGCTCCGAAGGCCTGAGCGAAGAGGTCGGTGTCGGAGATCGTGACGAAGGCGTAGTGCGTGCCGACTTTTATCCTATCGATCTGATCCGGATGCGCAAGGTAGTAGGTGTAGGCGTCTTTTGCGGAGACCGCGGTCTGGCCTTCGCCGTTGTAAAGGTATTGCATCAGGATCGTGACTCGGGAGTCGGAGTTGAAATAGTAGCCGCCCGCCGTGCCAGTGAAATAGAAGTTGCCCGCCTCCGGGAGGAGGCCGCTCACAACGCCCAAGGCGTCCTTGGTCAGGAAATAGCGTTCGCTGCCGTACTTGAGGATGGCCTCGCCCAAGAGATTCCATGAACCGAGACCGGTGGTCGCCATGAGAAGGGCGCGAGGGTGGTCGTTGTAGGAGTAGAAGCCCGCGAGGGCGAGCTCGGTGTTGCCGAAGCCGTACTCGCCCTTGACCGCGAGCCTCGCGTCGGCGGGATCCACGCTGGTCGATCCGTCCGTATTGGTGGGCAGACCGGCGTAAATATAGAAGTTGTTCGTTACCCCCATGGGAATCGTGGTCTTGAGCGAGACGGGACCCTCTCGCTCCTTGCCCGTATTCGTCGGGTCTATCGCCGTGGAAACGGCGAAGATGTCGTCCGCTGGCTGGAAGTAACCCTTGCTCACGCCCCAGGATATGGGCTGCTTGCCGAAGCTGAAATAGACATTGTCCTGCCAATTGAACTTCGAGTAGAGGGACCAAACGGCGATGTTGGGGATGGTGGAGCTCCCGCTCGTCGTCGCGCTCGTGAGGTAGTTGCTTGTGGTGGCAAAAGGCCAACTCGTGCGGAAGTCCATATTCACGCCGAAGTCTGTGAGCGGCTTGGCGACGATGGTAAGCTGTCCCTCGACGTCGGGCGTAAGGTAGTGGCTGCTTGAGTCGAAGAGTTGGGCGCTCCCGTCCCATGCCGAGGCCCATGCCGAGGTAAAGCCGACCTTGCCCGTGAAGGAGCCGCCCACCTTTACCTGGTCGTACTTGAGGAATTCGCTCTGTCCCTCGGCTTCCTTGGAAACGTTATTGGCCTGCGTGACGGTCTCGGCGGCGCCGAACATATCGTCCTCGGAAGCGGTGCCGGCCGCGTCCGCGGGAGGGGAGGCTTGGGCGGCGAGCGCGGCGCCCGCCAACATGAAAGCCGCGAATAGGCCCGCCTTGGCCGCGGTCAGGGAGCCACGCACGGGGCGCGGGGCGATGATCAATTTGCTTTCGCTCATTGCTTTCATTCCGGGCCTCCTACCGCGCGCTCTCTAGGAAGGTTTTCTGGAAATACTTGTCATCCAGCTTTCCGACGTACACGTTCGAGATGGTGAGCACGCTCTGCGTGCCCTTGTTCACTTCGTCCACCATCTTGATTTTAGCCGGTATGAGCTTATCGCCCGCCTGCACATATGTAGGCAGGTAGAAGGTCGTCCGCATGGGCCTGTCGGAGACGGAGAAGTCCTCTTCCTTGAGGGGCAGAGGCTTGTCTTTGCGGACGGTGAGCTTGATTTTTTGGTACGAGACTTCGTTATTCTTGGCCTGAAGCGTAAGGACCCAGGTATCGAAGGCCCCCAGCTTGCCCTCCTCGGCCTTAATGATGTCGAAGTCCTCCGCGAAGGTGTACTTCTTGAAGTCGGAGTTCTTGGCCTGGGAGCCGTTGATGTTCTCCTTCATCGTGGAGTGCGAGTAGTTGCCGCTCTCGGGGTCGTAGAACCAGACGTTGTCGTCGATTTTGAGGTAGCCCTGGCCCTTCTGCTTTTCGGGCTTCTGGAGGAGGATGACGATCTGGTCGTGCGCGTCGCGCCTGAAGATCTTGACCTGCGTCGTGCTCGGGTTCTCGCCCGGTTTTTCGGAAACGATGTCATAGACGGCGCTATAGTCCTGCTTGTCGAAGGTCTGGAGTTCGTCGATCGATTTGAGCAGGGCCTTGAAGTCGGGCGTCGCCGCAGCGGCGGCGGAACCGAGGGCCAGCGCGGCGATTATTGCGAGCGTTATGCGCTTCATTCTAATACTCCTTTATTTGACGGTACGCAGAGCCACGGCCGGATCGAGGCGCGCGGCGTTCCTCGCGGGGAAAAATGCGGCGGCGAGGGTCAGGGCCGACACGATGACGATGTTCAGGGCCGTCCGTACGAACTCCAGCTTGAAAGTCATGTGGCCGTTCTTGATGATGATGAAGAGCGGGCTGTTGAGGCCGAAGTCGAGGAGGGACACGACGAGCATGAAGGCGAGGGCGAGGATGAGGCCCACGACGACGCCGCCAATCGAGAGGAAAACCGCCTCGTAGAGGAAGAGGCTTCGAACCTCGCCTCTCTGCATTCCTATGGAACGCATCGTGCCGATCTCGCGTATCCGCTCGTACATGATTATCCGGAATGTGTTGGAGATGCCTACCATGATGATGACGAAGAGAATGACGAGGATCACGAGGCTGGCGGAATTGAGCACGTTCACGATCTGCTGCACCTGAGAGAGCATATCGTTGAGCGTGAATACGCGATACTTCGTGCCGGTCCAGGTTTCCGCCTTGGACTGGGTCATCATCGCGCTAACGAAATTTTCCTGCTTCGCGGAAGGATCGTGGGTGAAGACCTGAACTTTTTTGCGAAGGGTTTCGTAGAGAGTGCTGCCGTACTTGTCCATGCCGTCGAGGGAGGGAAGGTATATGCCCAGGCCTTGATAGTCGTCGGGCCCGAGATTCAACAGCTCGTTGACGTAGGATTTGTTGGCGTAGCCGGCCATGGATCCGAGGATGCCGGGATCGGGGGTGATTCCGGCGATCGCGAACTCGCCGACGTTATTCTGGCCGGTGTAGGTCTTCATCTGCACGAGGATGCGGTCTCCCACCTCGGCGCCGAGCCGCTTGGCGATGGGCTCGGAGACGATGAGGCCTTCCTTGGACTTCATGCCCCCCATCCCTCCCGAATTGAACAAGAGCCGGTCGGGCAGGTAACTCTCGTTGGCCCAATCAACCCCGTCGATCTGGAGCTGGGCGTTCTTGCCCGCGAACACGAGGGCGCCCTGGAAGGTGGAGCGCTTGCTCACGTACTTCGGCGCGATGCCGACGGCCTTGGTAGTTTCCTGGACGGCCTCGAGGAGGGCCCCGTCGTCGTGGATGATTTGGTATTCCTTGCCGGAAGCCGACTTCTCGACGCCTTGGATGAATACGTGCCCGGCCGCGAGATTGGCGAAATTCTCGCTTATGTTGGAGACGAAGGCCCCGACGAAGCCGTTGATGATCGTGACGATCAGGATGCCGAAGGCTATTGCGCCTCCGAGCATGAAGGTCCTCTTCTTCTGGCGCGAGAGGTTGCGCAGGGCGAGCTTGATTGTTTCCATTGCTCCTGCCTATTCGGTCTGCATGGCGCGCACGGGTTGTACCTTGAGCGCGAGGGATACGGGGTAGAGATGCGCGGCGACCGCCACCATGCCCACGAGGAAGAGACTCCCGATCACGGAGGCGAAGCTTACCGAGGTGTGAAGCACGTTGCCCGCGAAGAGGATCTTCAGGAAGTCGTTGGTCGCCTTGAGATGGGCCGCGTTGATGACGCCGACCGCGCCAAGGGCGACCGCCGCGCCGATGAGGCCGAAGACGAAGGCTATCGTCAGGGTCTCGACGAGGAACATCTTGCGGACGAAGCCTTTCTGGGCCCCGAGGGCGCGCATCGTGCCTATCTCCCCCGTTCTCTCTATGACCGAGATGACGAGGGTGTTCATCATGATGATGACCGCGACCACCGCCACGATGATGATGGCGATATTGAAGACTATGCGCACGACGTCGATGCTCGAGGCGAAGGGGCCGGCGGCGGTCTTCCAGTCGGAGGCGAGGGCGTCGATGCCCTCCTGCGCGAAATAGAGGTTGAGCGACGCAATGACGGCAGTAGCGGCTGCCGGGTTCTTTAGCCTCGCCATGATGAAGTGCCAGGCGCCCGTGTCGGCCTGCGATACCTTCCGCGGCGCCGCGGCCGCGGACGCCTTCGCCGCGGGAGCCGCGACCTGGCTCTGGGTCACTACGGTTTCGCCCCCGAAAAGGTCGTCGCCCGAGGCGGCAAGGAGGCTCTTCTGCTCGTTCGTGACCGGCGTATCGTCGTCGTTGCCGAGAGTGAGGCCCTGGAGGATCCTGGTCGTGTTCATGTCGGCGTAGGAAATGAAGTCCGTCGCCGGGCTCTCGTTCTTGTACTCGACAACGCCGACCAGCGGGACGGATCGGATCTTGAAGCCCGACTTGCCGATGCCGGTGAGGAGGAGCTGGTCCCCGACCTTGGGCTCGACGCCGAGGCTTTTTTTGAAGCGATCGAGGGTCGCCTTTGAAATCACGATGCCCTCCTCGCCGGGCTGGAGGAGCCTGCCCTGTATGGGCGCGGCGTTCGTGAAGAGCGTGTAGTAGCTCGTAGGGTCGATGCCGAAGAGGAGGGCGAAGGTTTGGCCGTTGCCCTCGGCTTTGGCCTGCGCGCCCGCGGGAGCGTCTTTGAGCGACACCAGCGCGAAGCCGGTAACCTGGCTGGTTACGCCGGTGACTCCCGGTTCGCTCTTGAGCTTGGCCGCGACCTTGTCGAAATAGGGCAGGTTTTGGGTAGTCTCCCTGCCGCCCACGGAGGCGACGCCGAAGAGGCTCACCGTAGCCTTGGCCTTGGCCGCGATAAAGACGTCGCCCGTGTAGTTGCCGATGAAGGTGTCCTTGACTCCCTTCGCCGCGGTGTCCATGAAGGAGTTGCCGACGACGAGGATCACGACGCCCAGGGCGAGGAGAACTCCTATGATGAGGCTCTTCGCCTTATGCTCCAGGAGATTCCTGAAGGCTATGCGGATGAGTACCGGCATCGTCAGCTCCTCTCCTTACGCAGGTCCTCGGTGACCAGACCGTCGCGGAGGCGGATGATGTGGTCGGCAAGCTCGACGATCTTGGCGTCGTGGGTGGAGAAGATGAAGGTCGTCTCCATCTCGCGGTTTATCCTCTTCATGAGCTCGAGTATCTGCTCGCCCGTGGCGGAGTCTAGATTGGCGGTAGGCTCGTCGGCGAGGACGATCTGAGGCTTGGTGACGAGGGCGCGGGCGATCGCGACCCGCTGGCGCTGGCCTCCCGAAAGCTCGTTAGGCTTGTGCGTGCGCCATTGCTCGAGCCCTACCTCGCGGATGAGGTACTCTATCCAATCGCTCTTCTCCTGCCCTTGGGGCCCTTCTTGCCCAGCAAGAGAGGGAACTCGATGTTCTCGTACACGGACAGCACCGGAATGAGATTGAAGGATTGGAATATGAAACCGAGGGTCTCGTGGCGGAGGGTGGTCAGCTGCTTGTCGTTCAGGTCCTTGGTCGGCCTCCCGTTTATGAGGACCGTGCCCGACGTTGGCCTGTCCACGCAGCCGAGCATATTGAGGATCGTCGTCTTGCCGGAGCCCGAGGGCCCCGCGATGGAGATGAAGTCGCCCTTCTCGATGGAGAAGGACACGCCCTTCACCGCCTCGACCTCCACTTTGCCGAGGGGGTAGACTTTTCGGACGTCCTGGAGCTCTACGATAACCATACCTACTCCTTGACTCTCGCCCTTTATCCGCGTCACCCGCCCTCCGAAGAGCGGCGGACGCTTCGCGCTTGGCGGCCCTCCCGGGACGCTCGCGGGCGTATTTTTATGTTCGTTCTATAAGATATTCACGCATGGCCGCCCTATTCAAGGACGACCGGCCAATTATCGGCCCGTTCCGAGGAAATTCATCGGTCGTTCATGAGCCTGGCCTAGAGGGATCGGGCGATCGGGACGTATACTTGCGCATATGGTAACCGAGGAAGGGAAAGCCGCCCGCGTCCTCATCGTAGAGGACGACCGCGAGATAGCCGAACTCGTGGCGGCCTACCTCGCCCGCGAGGGCCTCGCGGCCGACATCGTCGGCTCGGCCGAGGAGGCCATACTCGAATGCGCCGAACATAGCCCAGAACTCCTCCTTCTTGATCTCGGTCTGCCCGGCGCCGACGGCCTCGAGCTCCTGCGCTTCTTCCGCGAGAGGAGCACAGCTCCCGTCATCATAGTCTCGGCGAGGGAGTCGGACGAGGACAAGGTGATAGGCCTCGGCCTAGGCGCCGACGATTTCGTGTCCAAGCCCTTCTCGCCCAAGGTCCTCGCGGCCAGGGTCAAGGCCCAGCTCCGCCGCGCCTCTTATCCACGCGACGCATATCCCGCTCCGGGCAATGGATCCAGGTTTTCCTTCGGACCTTATGTCCTCGATTACGATGGCAAGCTCCTCGAGCGCGGCGGCCAGCGCGTTCCCTTGAGCCGCAGGGAGTTCGAGCTCCTCGTTTTCCTCGTCTCCAACGAGGGCAAGACCTACGGCCCCGAGGCACTCTACAAATCCGTGTGGGGACTCGAGCACGGCGACCTCTCGACCGTGGCGGTCCACGTGCAGCGCGTTAGGCGAAAGATCGAAGAGGAGGGAGCGCCGCCCAAGTGGCTCGTAACCGTGCCGGGGGCGGGCTACCGATTTCTCGGCGACGCGTGTGCGCGCGACGGGGATCGATGATCCCTCGACGTGGGCGGAAGCCGCCCAGCCTCAAGATCATTCTGGGCGGCCTCGCCGCGGGGGCCCTCGCCCTGCCATTCGGCATTGCGGGCATCGTAGCCCTCATATTCTCGGTCAGCGGTCCCGAGCAGCGCTTCATGAACTACCGCGAGGCGAGCATCGAGCTCGAGAAGGCCGTCAGGTTCGATGCATCCGGCAAGGTGGTCCCGGCCCCAGGCTACGCCCCTCCCTCCGATTTCGAGCTCGTCGCGACCGGAAGCGACGGAGCCATCCTATATTCGACTACGCCGCGCTTCGCGGTCGGCGATAAAGCCTCTCTCGCCGATTTCGCCGAGGCCGCGCAGAAGGATTTCGCGTCGCCGAGCTTTTTCTCGGAGACCCGATCGGTCAAGGGCAGGGTCGTCGGCTCCTACTTCGCCTGGCTGCCCATGCTTCGCTCGCGAGGCGCGGCCCCTCCTTCGATCCCCGCCTTCGGCAGTCTCGCCCTGCTCGCCCTCGTCGCCATCGTATTTTCCCTCGGCGTCTTCGTGGCCACACAGCTCGCCCGCGCGGTGGTCAAGCTGGAGCGCTCGGCCGGGCGAATAGCCGCCGGCGACTTCGAGACCTCGGTACAGGTGCGCGGTATTCGAGAGATCGAGGACCTCGCGCGGGCGATGGACGGCATGCGCCGCGCGCTGCGCGAGGACCGCGACCAGCGCGCTCGCTTTCTGGCCGCCGTTTCGCACGACCTGCGCACGCCTCTTACCTCGATAGGCGGCTACCTCGAGGCCGTGGAGGACGGTCTCGCGGCCAACCCCGCCATTCTCGAACGCTACGTCCGCATTATGCGCGGCAAGACGCGGCTTCTCGAGACTCGGATCGGCGGTCTCATAGACTTCGCGAGGATGGAGACCGAGGAATGGCGGATGGGCTTCGAGCCGACGGGCCTCCGCGGCTTCCTCGAGGCTCTCTCGCGCGAGGCTCGGGAGGACGCGGCTCTTATGGGACGGCGCTTCGAGGCTATACTCGATAGCCTAGTCGATCTGCGATTGCCGATCGACCGGGGCCTTCTGGCGCGCGCCTTCGAGAACGTGATCTCGAACGCCCTCCGTTATTCGCCGGAAGGAGGGCTCGTCAGGCTATCCGTCCGGGAGGTCGAGGCCGAGATTTGCCTCGACATCGACGACGAGGGTCAGGGCATACCCATGTCTGAGCGCGAGAGGGTCTTCGAACCCTTTTATCGCGGAAGCTCGGGCCGGGAGGGCGAGGGTTCGGGCCTCGGCCTGTATATCGCGCGTTCCATCCTGCGCGGCCACGGCTGGGAGATCAGGGCGGGCGAATCGCCCGGGGGAGGAGGCCGCATCAGCGCGCTAATCCCCCGACCGACCGATATATTGCACTAGGAGAAACGATGAAACCGAAGCTCGTATCAGCTCTCGCGGCCCTCGCCTTCATTTGCGCAGCTTCTCTGGCGGCCTCGCCGCAGATAGCGGCCTCGCCGGCCGTTCGGCCCGGCGCGCCCCTCCCCGCATCGGAGCGCTTCGTCTTCGCGAGGACAGTGGGGGACAAGCACGACTTAGTGGAAACGCGCATACGCCTAGTCTCGGAAAAGGGCGAGAATTGGTACGAGCTCACTTCGCACTCGACCGAACAGGATTTACTGCTAAAACTCGATCCCCTGACCCTCCTCGCGAACTATACCGAAGTGACGAGCCGGGGGAAAGACGCGACGCTGCGGCGCGTGACTACGATTCTCGAGAACAAGAGCTCCGTGGGGCCGGACGAGATCATCCTGACCGGCTTCGAATCCCTGCCCTATACCCTGCGCGCCTTTCCTTGGGGCTTGAGGCAGAAGGCCAAGATTTCCTTCATGGGCGCTAGCGGGGGCGGCAGCTTTCGCTTCGACATCGGCGTAGCCGGCAAGGAGACGATAGCCGTCGGCGGCCAAGGGATAGAGTGCTGGAAGGCGCAGCTCAGTCTGAGCGGGATCATGGGGACATTCTTCGGAAAAAGCTATTTGTGGTACTCGACCGCCTACCCGCATTACCTAGTCAAGTCCGAGAGCGCGTCGGCCGGACCCGGTTCGCCGACGAGCGTGCTCACGCTCGTGAGCTACACCGCATCCGACAAGGCCGATTAGGGAGGAAGAGGCGGAAACCGATCTGGAATTCCGTCCTGTCCATTTCGCGATGCATTTTACCGACCCTCATGTCGAGCGATCTCCTCCCCGATGACCTCCGAGAGCCTCTTCACTCCCTCGTCTATCTGCTCGAGAGAGGCGTACGAGAAATTGATGCGCATCGCGTTGCGCGCGGGGGAATCGAAGTAGAAGGCAGAGCCCACGACATAGGCGACTTTTTTTTCGATGGCCGCGAGGAACATCGCTTCCGTATCGATGTACTCGGGCAGGCTTATCCAAAGGAATAGTCCGCCCTCCGGCTTCGTCCACTTGAGGTCGGGCCGCTTGGGCATGCGGTTCTCGAAGGCCGCCATCATGCGGTTGCGCTTTGTGCGATAGAGGGCTCTCGTCTCTTCGATGTGCGCGTAGATCGCGCCGGTCTTGAGGTATTCGGCTACCCAGGCTTGGGTGAAGACGTTGGAGCAGAGGTCCATCGCCTGCTTGGCGACTACGAACTTAGAGATGATCTCGGGCGAGGCGATGATCCAGCCCATCCGCGTTCCCGGAGCGAGTATCTTGGAGAAGGTCTTGAAGCCGATCACATTGCCCCTGTTTTTGCCTTCCTGATCCAGCTGGTAGATCGACGGCCTGGACTCGCCGAGGAAGCGTATCTCTCGGTAGGGCGCGTCCTCGACGATGAGAAGGCCATGCTCGTAGGAGAACTCGAGGAGCTCGCGGCGCTTCTGGACGCTCCAGCAGATGCCCGTGGGGTTCTGGAAATCGGAGATTACATAGATGTACTTGATCTTCTTGCCGACCGCGACCGCTCTCGCAAAGCGCGTCCCAAGCTCGCCCATGTCGAAGCCGTCGTCCTCGGGCCCGAAGGGAATCCCGAGGACCTCGGCCCTATAGGATTGGATGGCCTGTATCTCCCCCAAATAGGTGGGGCGGCCCGCGACGACCGTATCGCAGGGATCGAGGAAAACCTTGCAGGCGATGTCGAGAGCCTGTTGGCTCGCAGACACTATGAGCATATTCTCGCGCTTGAGTCGGATGCCCTGCCTCGCCTCGAAGGCTATGAGCTGGTCCCTGAGCTCGTTGTCGCCCTCGGTGGTGCCGTACTGAAGAGCCTCGGAAGCGCGTTCGCGGAAAACCTTGTCCGCGGCGGCGCGCAGGCCCTCGACGGGAAAGGTCTGGGGATCGGGAAGGCCGCCGGCGAAGGAGATGATGCCCGGCTGGGACGTGAGCTTCAGAAGCTCGCGAATGACCGATTTTTTCATATTGTTGGCGTTTAAAGAATACAGGGACTCGAGTGCAGGCATGGCGTATCTCCTTCGAAGCATACTATAGAGAGCTGTTTTTCCTGTAAAGGGGAATGGATCAAATTATAGTGACTCCGTTTCAATAAATGAAACGAGTTGAATTTGAAGCAATGCGCATGCTAGGTCCTTTCTCCCGAACCCTTGCGACAAAGGCTAGACATTCGCTACGATCAAGCGCGTCTAAGAAGTCGCTGTTATCGAAATGAGGCGAGGAATGAAATACATAGTGATTCTCGGCGACGGCATGGCCGACTACCCCGTGCCGGAACTGGGAGGAAAAACCCCGCTCCAGGCCGCGAGGAAACCGCGCATCGACGCTCTCGCCAGGCGCGGGGAGATGGGGATGGTCAAGACAGTCCCCGATGGCCTGCCCCCCGCGAGCGACGTGGCGAATCTCTCGGTTATGGGATACGATCCCGCCAAGTATTATACGGGCCGCTCGCCCATCGAGGCCGTGAGCATGGGCATCGACTTAGGCCCGACCGATGTCGCTTTCAGGTGCAATCTCGTCTCCCTCTCCGAAGAGGGCGAATATACGGACAAGACCATGCTGGACTACAGCTCCGACGAGATAGCCACCGACGAGGCGAGGGTACTCGTCGAGGCAGTCCAGCGCGGACTCGGGACCGACGAGATGCAGTTCCATTCCGGCATCAGCTATCGGCACTGCATGGTATGGAAGCTCGGGCCCCTAGGCTGCGGTCTGACGCCGCCGCACGACATCAGCCTCAAGCCTATTCTCGAGCATCTACCCAAGGGCGAGGCGGCTGAGAAAATCCTTCGACTGATGAAGGAGAGCCACGAGATCCTGCGCGGCCATCCGATAAACAAGGCGAGAAAGGCGCGCGGCGAGCTCTGCGCCAACTCGATATGGCTCTGGGGCCAGGGCCGAAAGCCCGCGATACCCGCATTCGCGGATAGGTACGGCCTGCGGGGATCGGTCATCTCGGCGGTGGACCTCATCAAAGGGCTGGGCATCTGCGCAGGCATGAGGTCGATAGACGTCGAAGGCGCGACCGGGACTATACACACGAATTTCGCGGGCAAGGCCGAGGCGGCGATCCGCGAGCTGAAGTCGGGACAGGACTTCGTCTATGTACATATCGAGGCCCCCGACGAATGCGGGCATCATAATCAGATCGAGGACAAGGTGAGGTCCATCGAGCTGATCGACGAGCTCGTCGTCGGGAATATCGAGGACGGCATGGAAGGCTCGGGCGAGTATCGGATCCTCGTCCTGCCCGACCACCCGACGCCCCTCTCTCTGCGGACCCATACTTCCGATGCCGTCCCCTTCCTCATCTACGAGAAGGGAAAAGAGCGAAGCTCGGGCCTAGCGCGCTACGACGAGATCGAGGCTAAGAAGAGCGGTATCTTCGTGGCGCGCGGCCACGAATTGATGGATCGCTTCCTCGGGGTCGGCAAGCTCTCCGCGCGTCCCGACGCTTGAAGGCCATGCCCGGATGCGGGTAGAGTGTCCCTACCATGCCCCTAAATTGCGGAATCGTCGGCCTGCCGACTGTCGGGAAGAGCACTATTTTCACCGCCCTGACGCGCGTAAAGGCCGAGACCTCGAACTTCTCCTCTTCGAACAAGAACCCGAACCTCGGCATCATCGCGGTGCCCGATCCGAGGCTCGACCGCCTCGCCGAGATGTTCAAGCCCGAGCGCAAGGTGCCCGCCACGGTCGAGTTCGTGGACATCGCGGGCCTGGGCTCGGCCTCGTCCAAGAAGGAAGGCTCGAACCTGATACTAGCCCACGTACGCGATGCCGCCCTCTTGGTCCATGTCGTGCGCTGCTTCGACGATCCGGAGGTCCCGCACGTTTCCAGCAAGGTGAGCCCGGCCGACGACATCGAGCTCCTCCACCTGGAACTCGCCCTCGCCGATCTCGAGACGGTCGATAAGCGGGCGGAGAAGCTTCAGAAGGAGCTCAAGGATCCGGCGAGGAAGAAGGAAGCGGAGCGCGAGCTGGCCGCCTACTCCAAGATACGCCCCGCCCTGCAGGAGGGCCGCCCGGCCCGCTCTGTCGCCCTCGACGCCGAAGAGGCCGAGGCGGTGCGCCGCTCCTTCCTCATCACCATGAAGCGCGAGCTCTATGTCTGCAACGCCGACGAAGCTGGCGTGAAATCAGGCAACGCGCACATCGACGCGGTGAAGAAGATCGCGGTCGCGGACGGCGTGGACTGCGTCGTCATCTGCGGCAAGTTCGAGGCCGAGCTCGCCGACCTGGAGAGCGAGGACGAGAAGCGCGAATTCCTATCCGAGCTGGGCCTCGAGGAGTCGGGGCTTTCGGCCCTCATCCACGCGGCCTACCACCTCTTGGGACTGCGCACATTCTTCACCGCGGGAGAGGATGAGTGCCGCGCCTGGACCATAAAGGCCGGCGACAAAGCCCCCGCGGCGGCAGGAGTCATCCACACCGATTTCGAGAAGGGCTTCATCAAGGCCGAGGTATACGGCTTCGAGGACCTAGTCGCCCTGGGATCGGAAAAGGCTCTTCGCGTGGCCGGAAAGCTTCGCCAAGAAGGCCGCGAGTATGTCGTCCAAGACGGTGATGTGATTTTTTTTAAATTCAATGTGTAGCCTCGGAGGCCTCCTTGCCTGATCTGCTGTACGAGATCCTGTCGCTTGGCTCTCTCGAGCTCCGCAACCGCATCGCCCTTTCGCCGATGTGCCAGTACTCGGCCAAAGACGGCTACCCGAGCGAATGGCATTCCCGGCACTACGCCGAGCGAGCTATCGGCGGGGCCGGCCTCATCGTGGTCGAAGCCACGGCCGTCCTTCCCGAAGGCCGCATCTCTCCCGGCGACCTCGGCATCTGGGACGACGAGCATGCCGAAGCCTTGGCGAAGCTCGCGCGCGGCATCAAGGCGGGAGGGGCCGCGGCGGGCATTCAGATCGCCCACGCGGGGCGCAAGGCTTCTTCCGCCGTCCCGTGGGAAGGAGGCTCCTGGCTCCCTCCCGAGAAGGGCGGCTGGCCGGCCTGCGGCCCGAGTCCCCTCGCTTTCGGCCCGGGTTATGCGAAACCGATCGGCCTGGCCGATGGGGAGCTGGCGCGGATCGCCGCCGCCTTCGCCGCCGCAGCGCGGAGGGCCGTCGCGGCCGGCTTCGACCTTGTCGAGCTCCACTCCGCGCACGGCTATCTATTGCACGAATTTTTATCGCCGCTTTCAAACTTACGCGACGATCGTTATGGCGGGAGCGTCGAGAACAGGATGCGCTTCCCCCTCGAGATCGCGCGTGACGTACGAGAGGCCCTGCCCGGCTCCATGCCGATGATCGTCCGGGTTTCCGCTACGGACTGGCACGAGGGGGGATGGGAGCTCGAATCCTCGATCGCCTATGCGCGCGAACTCAAGGCCATAGGCGTCGATCTCATCGACGCGTCATCCGGAGGCTTGGTTCCCGACGCGAAGCCTGGCCTAGGTCCGATGTACCAGGCCCCCTTCGCCCGCGCGATTCGGGAAGCAGCAGGGATCGCGACGGGGGCCGTCGGCCTTATTACCGATATAGATCAGGCCCGCTCCATCATAGACGGCGGGAGCGCCGATATCGTATCCCTTGGGCGCCTGCTTTTGCGCGATCCCTATTGGCCGCTCAGGATGGCGCCGACCGAGCGCCGACAGACCCCGAATCAGTACCTCAGGGCTTTCCCTTCCTGATAGGGAGAAGGAAGGAAGCATGCGTTGCCGTTCTGGAAGAAGAGCCTTCGCGGACGCTCTGGTCGCAGCGGCAGTCTTCGCCGCCGCGGCCATGGCGCCGCTTGGCGCGGAAGCCGCGTCGCCCGAAAGGGCCGTCAAGGGAGAGCCCTCCGAGCTGACCGTGGTTCCCGGACTTCCGGACATCGGGCTCTGGATGCTCACACGCGAGGGGACGGTGGCCGACTGGCTCGGCGCGCCCCACCAGGGCAAGAAGCTCCTCGAGCCTATCAATGTCATCATCGTCGATCCTTTTGCGGCATCCGAAGCGGACGCCGTCGCGCGCCTCATCGCCGCCTGCGAGAAGGCCGAGTTCGAGACGCGGGAGGGGCACTCGGGCGGATACTCGGCCTTGATAGGAGCCGAGACCTGTCCCCAATTTCCGCCGGGCACCGAGGAGTCCTTTTCGGACGCGCCTTTTGCCGTCGGCAATAATCACGGGCGAATATTCGGTCCCGTCGCGTGGAAGGGGATCTATATCTTCACGGCCGCTTTCTCGCGCGAGGGCGTCGATCTCGTCACGAAGGTGAAGCATTATTATGAATCCTTCGATCGGGCTCGCGACGCTTTTACGCAAAAACTGTCGGCCAAGACCGATTACCGGGTATCGTCCTTGGTCTATCTCGGCAATGACCTGATCTCGGACGATGCGCTAACGACCGGCGACCACGACGGCATGGCCGTTCTGCTCAAGGCTATCCGATAGGCCTCGCCGAAAGAGACATGGACCGGCTCCAAGGTTTTCTCCCGGCAGGGGCCGAGAGCCCTAGAATCCTCATCCTGGGTTCCTTCCCTTCGGCGCGATCCCTCGAGCGAGGCGAATATTACGGACACGAGCGCAATCACTTTTGGACGCTTCTGGGCCTCATTCTCGGATTCGATCCCATAGTGCCCTATGCCGAGCGCGCATCGATTCTCGCCGCCGCGGGCATGGCGCTGTGGGACGTCATCGCCTCCTGCGAACGGGAGGGCAGCCTCGATCGGGACATCCGCGGCGAGACGCCCAATCCTCTGGCGCGGTATATCGGCAAAAAGCCGACGATCGAGCGCCTAGCCCTGAATGGCGGGAAGGCGGCCCAGTCCTTCGCCGCCCACATCGCGAGCGAGCTTCGCGCCCCGGGCCTGGCCTTGGGCAAGACTGTTCAATGGATGCCGACTTTCGCGCCCGAAGCGCGCATCCGCGTCATGAGGCTGCCCTCGTCGAGCCCCGTACCGACGAAGGCCTATCGAAGCGTCCACGACAAACTCGCTCTCTGGTCCGCTTTCCTTTTGGGCTGACCCGGCAAAGGTAGATTGTCGGATCAGCAAGGCTTGCTGGGCGGCGAGGACAATACTAGTACGGTGGTTATCCGCCAGGAGACGAGCGGCGGGGGCTGTGGAGCTCGAAGGCTAGGCGATGTCAGTCAGGTAGGAACGGACGGTAAGCTCGTCTAGGCGCAGCTTGAGCGCTATCTCGGTGATAGTCCGGCCCTGTCCCTCGAGGATCTTCGCCTGGGTCTGGTCGGAGAGTTCGATATCGACCGCGGGACCTTCCTCGACCTTGGGGACTTCTGTTTTATTTGGCTCGCTGCGATGGCTTTGCTGGTCTTGAGTCCCGACCGCGGAAAGGCTCGATACGCTGGAATTAATGGGGTCTATCATGGCGAACTAGCCTCCTTACTAATATAATATCGACCTTTTTTCGCCAATCGCGTCATTTTATTAGGAAAAAGCCGCGCTTTAGCCAGGAAGCCTAGGCGACGATCTCGGCCGTCCGCGACAGTCCGAAGCGTGTAATGCGGCGCTCGTAGGCTTCGAGGAGCTTCCACTCGACTATGGGCACATTCTGGATCGTCTCCCTCGGAATGGAGAGGAATTCGCCTTCCTCCACTACCACCGCCGTCATCAGGGACGGCCTGCCGAAAAAGACCGATTCCTCGCCGAAGACTCCGCCGGGGCCGATCAAATCCACCTCGGAGCCCTCGATGAGGACGCTCGCCTTGCCGCTGCGCGCCACCACGAGGGAGGCGCCGTCGGCGGTAGAGAGGGACTCGCCCGCGGCGAGCCGAGCCGAGCTCAGGCCCCGGGACATGACATTGTGTACGGAGCTCGACACCATCTCGCCGAAGAGCCTGGTTCCCTGCAGGAAGTGCTCTATCTCCAGGCGCTTCAGCATCTCGTCGAGATCGTAGTTTCGCTTCGCGAACTCGCAGAAGAGCTTGGCGGGTATCCTGAGGAGCGTCACGGCGCTCTTGGCCCGATAGGTGCGAGCGGAGACGGCGCGCGAGAGGGCGTTTACCTCGCCTATCATGGTGCCCGTGGAGAGCATGTGCTGCGCCCCGATGCCGGAGTCGATCATCTCTACGACGCCGCAGGCGACGAGGTGGACGTCGGCCGTATCGGCGCCCTTGCGGAGTATGACGTGCCCGGTGTTGAGGCTTATGAGGGGGCAGTTGAGGAGCATCCCGAGGTCCTCGAGCGCGGCCTCGGGAAAGTGGGCGGCGAGGTGGCGCTCCACCGAGCGCCGCGTATAGTCGATGCGCGAGTCGATAAGGACGTCCTGGAGGCCGAAGGACGCGTTGGAGCCGATCTCCTTGTCGGCCGCGGGGAGGTCGCCCGATATGTGCGAGAGCACCACCTTAGCCGACTGGTCGCCCGCGAAGTCCGCGGCGCGGCCGTGGATCAGTCCGCCGCCGACATCGATCTTCTTCAGGTCGACCGCGAGGTGGAGGCTCTTCATGGAGCTCTCGTAGAGCTTGGGCGAGATGGCCGTCGCTTCCGGATCGTCGAGGAGATAGTCCCTGAGGACGGAGGCGGGCGGTATGTCGGCCAGGTGGGCGTAAGTCTTATAGCCGTCGGGGCCGAGGGCGCGGAAATAGAGGATCGTAGTCTCGAGGGGGTGGAGGGATAGGAAGGGCTGCACCTCGAGCCCGCCGATATCGTTCCATTTCCCGAAAGTGAGGTCGTGGAACTCGAAGGCGCTCTCGAAGCTTTTCTCGGGGAGGGACATGACGGCCGAGAGCTTCTTCATCACCGAGGAGCGCACGAGGGGCGTGGCGAAGTACTTGATGCGATGGTCGGTGCGCACTAAGGATGTGAGGCCCGCGAAGTGGTCGTCGTGGGCATGAGTATGAAAGATGCCCTCAAGCTCGTTGACCGATATGCCCAGGGCGGTAAGGGAATCGAGGACATAGGGTCCCGTGTCGATAAGGTAGATCTTGCCTTGGAAAACCACGATGCTCGACATGCAGGGACGGTCCTTGTCCCAGCCGTTGCCTTCGCCCGAATGCACGACGGAAAAATAGTCGCGCTCGACGCGGTGCGAGTCGAGGCGGACGGGGCTCTCGTAGGTCTCGCCGGGGGCGAGGTTCATGTCCACCTCGACCTCGTCCTCGCCGCGCCGGAACGCGTACACGTTGAGCGATTTTCGGATGACGGCTACGCCTCCGGGCAGCTCGGCGCGGCCGGTATCGGTGGGCGCGAACTCCGCGGTCTCGCCGAGACCTCGCGGCTTGCCCCCGGCGAAGCGCGTCTTGTAGCGCATGATCTCCGCGGCGAACTCGGGGCGGATGCCCGCCGCCTCTATCTCGGCAGCGCTCTCTAGGCCGAAGGTCCCGCGCAGGATATAGGCCGACTGCGCGACGAGCTGGGAGAGAAGCCCGATGAATATTGGCTTATGGCCCTTGTTGTTAACATGCCCGGGTATCATGAGCCCCTGCCGGTAGAACATCTGCAAGAGGGGGAACTCTGCCATGTTGCAAAAGGCGCCGCCCTGGATGGCCACGTCGGATAGCAGTATCGCGTTGGGCCCCGTTTCGAAAACGGTGCCCTTAAGGCTGGTCTCGGCTATCGCCCCTCGGCGCATGAGATGCTTGACGACGTCGGGCGGGCAGCCGCAAAGCACCGAAAGCCCGGCCTCGGGAATGCGAACGAACCAAACGCCGTTTGTTACCTTAGTTGAGTCCATGGGCATAAATTATGCGTCATCGAGCCTCCGCTGTCACTTTATTTCCGCCGCGTAATTCGTGTAAAATGGATCGAATCGGAGGCAAGCAATAATGGCGCTAGAAGAATTGATGAAAAGCTATGTCCCTGAGCCCGTCGAGCCCCTGACCGAGGCCGATATGCAATGGTTTCGGGACGCCAAGTTCGGCATGTTCATACATTTCGGCCTCTATTCCCTGCTAGGGAGAGGCGAATGGGTCATGTTCGCGGAGCGAATAAACTCCTCGGACTACGCGAAGCTGGCCGAAGGCTTCGAGATACGGGACTTCGACGCGAGGAAGCTGGCCCGCATCGCCAAGGCCGCCGGCATGAAGTACATGGTCCTCACGGCGAGGCACCACGACGGCTTCAGCCTCTTCGACAGCAAGGTTAGCGCCTTCAATAGCGTCCATTCCGCGGTAGGTCGGGACCTAGTCGCCGAGTACGTCGAGGCCTGTCGGACCGAGGGCCTCAAGGTCGGACTCTACTACTCTCCCATGGACTGGCGCTTTCCAGGCTATTTCTTCCCCGAGATGTACTTCGACAGCGCCCTGGCGATGCGCGATCAGTGCCATGCCCAGCTGCGCGAGCTCATGAGCAACTACGGGAAGATAGACCTGCTCTGGTTCGACGGCGAGTGGCTTGCCCACGGCGGCATCGGCTTCGACGCCGGGAAAGGCTGGATCCGCGATCCCGAGTTCGGGAAGAGCGAACTCTATTTCAAGGTCAATTACTTCTGGCAGTCCGAAAAGATGATCAACATGATCCGCAAGCTCCAGCCGGGCATCATGATCAACAACCGCTGCGGCTGGGAGGGCGACTTCCATGTCCGCGAGCGCCGCGTCGGCGGCATCCGCAGCGACAAGCCCTGGGACTCCAACGACTGCCTGACCGACTCCTGGGGCTGGATCCCCGACAAGCCCATGCTTTCGCTTCGCGAGCTCGTCAAGAACCTCGTGGACATAGCTGTCCGCGACGGCAACTACCTCCTCAACGTCGGCCCTACCGACACGGGCGCCATCGAAGGCCGCCAGGCCGAGCGCCTTGCGCAGTTCGGCGCCTGGCTGGGCGAATACGGGTCGTCGATCTACGGCACGCGCGGAGGCCCCTTCCTCCCCGGCCTTTGGGGAGGCTCGACCTATGCCGGCGCTACGATCTATCTCCACATCACGGAATGGAAGGAGGACGAGATCGTCCTTCCCGGCTTGACAAACAGAATCGTCGCCTACGAGAGCCCGACATCGAAGAAGGTAAAGGTCGTCCAGGCCGAGGGCTCGATCGTCGTATCCGTCCCCTCCGAAGAAAGGCATCCCCTCGACACTATCGTGGTCCTCAAGCTGGACTCCCCGGTCGCCTGGGTTGGCGTCGCCTCGCGGGAGGAAGACATCTACGGCCTAGGCGACGGGTTAATAAAAGCCTAGCCTAGCGGTCCCTCTCCGAGCAGGGCTTTCAGCTCTTGTATGTCCTTGACCAGCTTGGTTCGGTTGAGATTCTGGAGACGCTTCGGGACCATTTCCTTAGAGGTGCACTCGACGACCGCCACGAGGTTCTGCAACTCTATCTCGTGCGGATAGGCGGGCGGGACGAAGTCGGCCATCGTCTCGTCCATGTCCTCTTTAGTGACGAAGCTGCGCCCCTCCATCGCGGCCTTGAACTTCGCGCGTATGAGGACGGCCTCGAGGTCGGCCCCCGAGAACTCGTGGGTGAATTTTTTCAAGAGATCGCCCACGGGGAAGCGGCGGATGGAAAGATCGAGCTTGCGCACGAGGGTGTCGAATAGGGCTATCTTCTCCTCGTCTGTCTCGGGATAGAAGAGGGCTAGGTGCTCCTCGGCGCGCCCCTGGCGCTTGAGGTCGATAGGCAGGAGGTCGGGGCGGCAGGTTATGAGGAACCATATTATCTTTCCGCGGTACTCGGTGTTGCCCATGAAGGAGGCGATCTGCGAGAAGACGCGGTTGGAAACGCCGGAGTCCCCGTCGGAGTCGCGGTTGCCGAGGAATGCGTCGGCCTCGTCGATCATCACGGCGACGGGGGCCATCGCCTTGAGTATCGAGAGCACGCGCTCGAGGTTGGACTCGGTGACGCCTTGCCACTTGGAGCGGAAGTTCTTGAACTTGACCATGGGAACGCCTATCTCGCCGGCGAAGGCCGAGACCATGAAACTCTTGCCCGTGCCCACGGGCCCCGCGATGAGGTAGCCCATGGGCAGTACGTCGAGCCTGCCCTGCTTGATCGCGCGGGCGGCGTTCTTGAAGCGGCGCTTGACGAACTCATGGCCCGAGACGAAGGAGAGGTCGTGCTCCGTCTCGAGGAATTCCAAGAGGCCGGCGGCCTCGGACTCGATGATCTCTTTCTTCTTTAGGCGCATGTATTCGAGCGAGATCGGCCTGTCCTCCTGCCAGCTCTCGGCGGCGAGGCGATTCAGGTTCATCAGGTTGAGGCCCGAGGCGAGGGCGGCCACCTGATCGGTTCCGAGGCCTTTGTCGAGGAGGAGCTGGCCCTTGCCGTCGAGGAAGCGCAGGAACTGGGCGCGCACCGTCTCGTCGGGTATCGGTATCTCGACCTTGACCGTGCTCGGGCTCGCCGAGATGCGGGGATTGAGGTCGGCCATGTTCTCGGTGAGGAGTATCACCGACACATCGCCTCGCGTGAACACGGGCTCGTGGGACCAGCGGTTGAGCGTGACGAAGCAGTACCGGTCCTCGTCGGAGAGGCGGGCGACGTCGCTCGCGGGGGCGACGGTCTCGGCGTAGTCTACGATGAGGACGATGCGGCGCTTCTGCGGTATCTGGGTGAGGAAGTATTCCTCCAGATAAGGGAAGGCGGCGGCCGCGTCCTTGGCCAGAAAATCGCCGTCGCTCGCGTCGGGGTGCCTGCCGCGCATGGCCGAAAGGTAGTCGCGCTCCATCTGCCTGTCGCAGAAGCTGACCCCGCTCGAACGGTCGAAATAGGCGATGACGTCCTTGTTGCCGAAGAGGACCTCCGAGATGTATTCCTGGATCTTCACGAAGAGGAACTCGCCCTCGTTCATTTTGTGCGGCAGGAAGTCTCGGATGTTGCCGTGGACGATATAGAGGTTGGCGGTCTTCGAGCAGTATTTATACGAGAGCTCTTGCGCCCATGAAGGGAGGATCTTTATGAAGGGAAGGTTCTTGAGAATGAGCTGGTCTTTCATCTTAGTGCGCCCAACGCGACAGGATCTCGAGATAGCGGTCGCGGACCGTGCGGACGACGTCCTCCCAGCTTCGGCAGAGAGTCCTCTGGGCGCCGAAGCCGGCCTTCTCGAGGGCGCGCGAATCGCTTAATACGGCTATCGCGCGCTCGGAGAAGGCTTCCTGGTCGTTCTCGGAGAGGAAGCCGTTCGCCCCGTCCTCTATGACGGCCGCGGCGGTGGAGCCGCGTATGAGTATGGCGGGGGTCCTGAAGGCCGCCGCCTCCCGCACGACGAGGGGCGCGTTGTCGTAGATCGAGGGGAAGAGGAAGAGGTCGGCCCTCGCGTAGATCGAGGAGAGGATCTCGCGGTCGTATACCACGTCGTGGAAGAGGACCTTGGCCGAGATGCCGAGCTCGGCGGCGAGCTCCTGAAGCCGGGGCTTCGCATAGCCCTGGCCGACGAGGACCATTCGGAATTCGGGTATCGCCTCCATGATTCTGGGCAGGGAACGGACGAGGAACTCGAGGTTCTTCTCCATGATGTGCTGGCCGACGTAGAGGCCCAGGAGCAGGCCCTCGGGCATCCCGAGCTCGACGACGCCCTTCGCCCGCAGCGGCGCGATGCTGGAAGGCACTTTGAGGTCGATGCCGTTTTCCATGACCTCGTAGGGGCCCCTGTAGCCGTATTCGCGGAGGGTCGCAGCCACGCCTTCCTGCGGCACCCAGACATAATCGACCGAGTAGTAGAAGTCCACCATGCGTTTGATCTGGTCATCCACGATGGCCTTGATCCAGATAGCCCTGGTCAGGTCGTCGCGGTATTTGGAGTGGAAAGTGGCGATCATGGGTATGCCCTTCTCCCGCGCCGTCTTGGCTGCGATAATGCCCGCCGAAAAGGGCGTATGAGCGTGTATGATCGAGAAGTCCTTTTTCTTGAGGAGGCGCTGAAGCTTGATGTCAATTTCGGGCAGTCCGATGCGGTAGGGCGGGCGGACGAAGGTGGGCACGGACAGGAAGCGGATGACAGGGAAGCTCTCCTCGTCTATGTGGAAGGGGACGTAGGGCACTACGACATACGTGGGGCCGAGAGTCTTGTTGAGCCAGTATGCGTAGTTGCGGACGGTGAGAGTGACCCCGTCCATGATGGGCACGAAACCGTCGTTAAATAGCCCGACGGTGATATCCTTCATCCGTCTATGATACTTATCCGGCCGAGCCACGTCAACGAAGGAGCTCAGGGGGGGATGGGCCGCGCGGCGGCCGGATCACGCCAATATGCCTACTGCCCTTGCGCTCTTTGCCGCGCCGCATATAGTGAAATTCCTAGGAGGAGCAATGGCCTACGCGAGCTACGGCACGCTTTCGGGGATGTTTCCCGAGGCGCGGATCGAGTTGAAGTTCGGCATCGAGAGGAGGGGCTACACACTTCACGCGGTCCCGGCCGAGGGGGACGGTATCAGCTACGAGAACGATATCGTCAGGCTGGAGGGGGAGAGAAGGGAGCTCGAGGGCGGTTTTCGCTACGACCTGCGGCTGACCAACCTGAGCAAAAAATCCATTCGCGTGACGCGCCTCCATTTCCCCGCGGAGGGAGGGCTCGGCGCCTTCCTCGGCGATTTCGACCCACGCAAGGTCGCATTTCTCCGCAACGGCTACCAATCCTGGTCGACGGCGCGCTCGTATAAGCTATCCGACAAGCCCTTGCGACCCCGGCTCAGGATGGTCTCCCTCGCCTCCTCGAACATGGCCAACCTGCCCTCCAACACGCCCGGCATGCTCTCCTCCGAGATGTACTCGGTCATCACCGATCTCTCGGACGGAAGGTCCATGCTCATCGGCCAGGAGCCTCCCTTCGACCAGTTCTTCTACATCGTGCTCAATGTCGATAAGCGCCGCGGCCGGAGCTTTTTCGAGCTTATCTTCGATTTTGGGCGGCAGATGGTCGAGGGCGGTCGGACGATAAAACTGGACGGCTTTATCTTAATCGCCGGGACGAGGTCCGAGGTCGAGCAGTCCTACTTCCATGGCATACGGGAGGGCATCGGGTACAAGCCGCCGGAGCGCAACCTCAAGGGCTGGTGCTCATGGTACCAATATTACCAAAAAATCACGCCGGAGATACTTTACGCGAACATCAAGGCCATCAAGGAATGCGGGACTCCATTCGACTTCTTCCAGATAGACGACGGATGGCAGGCAAACGTCGGGGACTGGCTCGAGGAGGCGCCCGCCTTCAGGGGGCGGATGCGCGAGCTGGCCGATGCCGTGCGTCAGGCGGGTATGAGGCCCGGCCTCTGGTTCGCGCCCTTCGCCGCCTCGGCCACGTCCGAGCTCGCGCGGCTCCACCCGGAGTACCTGCTCAAGAATGAATACGGCAAGATCATCACGGCGGGCTACAATCCGATCTGGAAGGGCTACTACTACGGCCTCGACGCGACCCACCCCCGCTTCGCCGAGTACCTGAAGGAGACGGTGCGCAAGGTCGTCGGGGAATGGGGATTCGAGTACCTCAAGTGCGACTTCCTCTTCGCCGCCTGCCTCAGGGGAGCGGCCCACCACGAGCTCGAAATTTCGAGGAGCATGGTGCTCAAGGAGGGCATGAGGCTCATCCGCGGGGAGGCCGGGCCGAGCACGGTCATCATTGGCTGCGGCATGCCCCTCTCCGCGGGAATAGGCTATGTCGACGCGATGCGCGTCGGGCCCGATACGGGGGATTTTTGGCTGCAGTGGGCGGCCAAGATTCTCAGGACGGGCGCGATGGTCGGCGCGCGCAACTCTATCCGCAACTTCATGGTCAGGAGCCCCATGCACAAGCGACTCTGGCTCAACGACCCCGACTGCGTAATGATCCGCGATACGGATACGGGGCTCAAACCCGCGGAAAGGCAAGCCCAGATGGACGCCATCGCCCTCTCGGGCGGCATCCTCATGTTTTCCGACGATTTCTCCACCCTGTCCAAGCGCGCCCTCGCCGACCTCTCCCTCATCGACTCGATCGCGGAGGATTGCTTCGCCGGACAAGCCATCGCCATCGATGTCATGGAGAAGGAAATGCCCGAGGTCTACTACAACACGGCCGGCTACGTCGGTTTCTTCAATTTCTACGGCCCCTCGCGTAGGCGCTTCGACCTCTCCGCCCTCCGCCGCTACGAGAGCGGCCTCGAGCGCCTAGTAGACATGAGGACCGGGAAGGTCGTCCCTGCGGGGTCGGAGATCGTCCTCGAGGGCATGCCCAAGCGCGGCTCGCGCCTCTTCCGGATCGAGCCTAGCAAGCGGCGGGAAGAGCTGTAGCTTCTTGCCAGAGGCGGGCGGCTGATGTTATAGTCCTTACATTCCATTTACGAGTGAGGTTTGCCCATGGCCTATAAGGTTACTGATGCCTGCGTGAATTGTGGAGCCTGCGATCCGGAGTGTCCGGTCGAGGCAATCAGCGAGAAGAGTGGCATGCGCTGGATCGATCCGGCCAAGTGCACCGATTGCGGCAGCTGCGCCTCGGTTTGCCCGACCGAAGCGATCATTCCCGGCTGATAGCCGGGCGCCCAAAAACCGGGCGCCGGGGAGCCTGGTTTTTCTGATGTCCATTGGAGCCAGAATGCAGGGGAATAGCGACATAGTCGCTCGCGGCATCGTCGCGAGGGCCGTAGAGGGCGTAAAGCTTGAGTTCATGGCCGAAGCCTATGGTATTCTCAAGTCGGCGATACGCATAAGCCATGACGAAATGCGCACTGTCTTCGCGGAGTGGAACAGCGGCGAGCTTGCCGATCCCCTTGTCGCCGCGGCCGCCGACGTCCTCGGCCTTCGAGACGAGGACGGGGACCCCCTCCTCGAGAAGGTACTCGACGTTTCGAGGGGGCCGGAGCTCTGTAGGGACGCCGTTTCACTAGCCCTCGATCTCGGCATTCCCGCGCCGATCCTCTCGCAGGCCGCCTTTTCCTCCTATCTCTCGCTCATGAAGGACGAGCGCGTCGATGCGAGCGCCGTACTGACCGGCCCTAAGTCCGTTCCGACCGGCGAGCGGCGCGCGATGATCGAGGAGCTGCGCAAAGCCCTCCTCGCCGCTTTTATACTCGCCTATGCGGAGGCGTATTCGCTGCTTGCCGCCGCGGGGCAGGATAGGGAAAGCGCCTTCGGCCTACTCGCCCAGGACGGGTCCGCGGTCGCCTCGAAGGCCGTCGAGGCGCGTTCGCGCTGCGGCCCCAAGGAAAGCATCCTTCTCGACGCCGCGATAAAGTCCTCCCTGGATACCACCCTCGTCAGTCTGCGCCGCGTTTGCTCGCGCTGCGTCGATGGCGGCGTCTATGTTCCCGGGCTATTCGCTGCCCTCTCTTATTACGACGGCTACCGCAGTACCTGGCTACACGCGAACATGGTCGTCGCCCTTCGCGATTCCCGCGAGGGCTCGGGCTACGAGCGCGTGGACAGACCCCGCGGCGAAGTTTTCCACTCGGAGTGGAAATAGGGGTCGAGCAAGGCCCTCGCGGGATATTCTCCTCGATAGTCGGATGGATGCAGTATGAAAGTAAAGACAGAGTTGACTTCATTGGTCGCCGTTTCGTTTCTCGCTTTGGCTGTCGCCATGGGCGTATATTTCCTGATAATCTCTTCGGTCAGCGGTATCGAGCGCGAGAGGGCCGTGCTCACGGACCTCGCCGCGGGGACCAAGGACTATCAGTTATCTCTCATGAGCATCCTCGCGGATACCGTGGGCTTATCGCAAAAGAACTTCGCCACGGCTACCGCGACCTATCGCAAGAAATTCGACAAGATCGACGGCATCAAGCTCCTGCTTTCCGCCAACGCGGATACTGATAAGGCGGTCTCTTCGGTAAAGGCCCTCCGGGCGCTGATCGACCCCGATATCGACTCGGTTACTGCGAATGTGAACGCACTCGTCAAGTCCTCCGTTTACCTTTACCTCTCTACATCGATCACCCCTACGCGATTCTACTCGAACCCCCTAAGGAATGGGGTGACGGAGGAGGAGATAGCGCTCGCCCATAGTCAGGTAAGCACTCTCGACTCCATTGTGCAGAAGATAAACCAGGAGCTCGCCGTGACTTCCCAGGCTATAGCCACACAAGATGGCGTCATCAATTCGGCCATCCAGGCCATAAAGGCGAAAAGCCTAGCCATAGCCGCCGGCATCGTCGCCGCTATCATAGTCTTGTCGCTCATCGTTTCACTGCGCAGGACCGCCGCGATCTCGAATGCGATTGTGGCGATCGGAAAGGCCTTGTCCGCGATGGCCGCCGGCAACTTGGCGGTAAAGGTCAGCTTGCGCGCCAAGAACGAGATAGGCGCGCTGGCTATCGACCTCTCCGAGCTCCTCTCTTCGCTCAACGGCGCAGTGTCGGGCATCAAAGCAGCGTCTAAGGAGAACAGGGACCTGGGCCGCGGCCTCTTAGATGGCGTGGCCGAGGCGACGTCATCGTCCACGGAGATAGAGTCGGGCGCTAGGTCGATCCGCACCCAAATGGAACGGATGGACGGCATGGTAGACTCGTCCCGAGCCTCTGCCGACTCCATGAGCTCGGGGATCGCCGCCTTTAATCAGCGCATAGAGGCGCAGAACTCCATGGTCGAATCGGCGGTAACGGCCGTCGGCCAGATGATGTCATCCCTCGATCGCATAACGCGCATTACCGAGAACGACCGCAGTTCCGCAGAAGCTCTAGTCGCCGAATCCGATAGGGGCCGCACGGTATTCGTGAGCGCCTTCGATCGCGTATCCGAGATAGCGGGCAGCGTCGTCGATATCAAGGGGATGGCGTCGGTGATCGCGGGCATAGCGTCCCGCACCAACCTGTTGGCGATGAACGCGGCCATAGAGGCGGCCCACGCCGGCGAATACGGCAAGGGCTTCGCCGTCGTGGCCGACGAGATCCGCACGCTCTCCGTGGCCTCGAGCGCGAGCTCGAAGAACATCGCGATCAAAATAAGGGACGTGACGGATAAGATCACCGAGGCTGCCGCGACCAAGCAGGAAACGAGCGAGGTCTTCGATTCCATAAGTTCCAAGATTCGAGAGGTATCCGATTCCATCGCCGAGATTTATACCAACATAGTCGAGATTCAGGCTGGTACGAAGCAGATCAGATCGGCAATGTCCGAACTCCAGGGCCAGTCCTCCGACGTAACCGCCGAGTCCAAGCGCATCGCCGGCGGCGCCGAAGCCATCAGGGACACCGTAGACGACCTGTCGCGCATATCGCGCGAGGTCGTATCGAGCATCGGGGAGATAGTGCAGGAACTGGGAGGCATCGGCGAATCTGTAAGGGGCGTGTCGGGCCGCGCGGCCCGGATAGGCGAGATAGGCGACGAGCTGGATGGCCTGATCAACCGCTTCATGACCGTAGACTGCGAATAGGGGGCGGGATCGCGGATCCAGACTCCGGTTCGGGAGTATTGATTTATCTGGTACCGGCGGGCTTTTTCGTAATCGGCCGTTGAGCGAAGCGAATATTACAGGAAACTACTCTGTTTTGCCTTCATGGCTTTCGCTGTCGCCATCAAGTTCGGGCCGTTCTGATCGGGCGTTCGCAGGCTCGCCGCCCCTCCGCGCGCGTTTGGCCTCGTAAAGCCGCGCGTCCGCCTCGGCCATCAGGCCGTCCAGCCCTTTGTCGCGCTTCCCCGTAGTGGGAGAAGCGCCGACGCTGAACGAGACCTTATAGGGTTTGCCCGAATGGGCGTTATACGCGTCGAGGAGGGCGCGAGCCCGTTTGAGTATGAGGCCGTATTCTTTAATAGTGCAGTCGATTACGAGGACGGTGAACTCGTCGCCACCCAGGCGAGCGACTACGTCGGTCTGCCTAAATGCTTTTCTTAACACGGTGGCCACGGCCTTTATCGCCTCGTCGCCCTCGGCATGGCCGTGGATGTCGTTTATCTGCTTGAGCGAATCGATGTCGGCGTAAAGGAGGAATAGGTCCGAGCCTCGGCGCTTCGCGATTTCGAATTGCTTTCCCGCGAGGTCGAAGAAGCCTCTTCTATTATATAGGTCGGTTAGCTCGTCGATGGAGGAAAGACGCTCTAGCTTCTCGTTAGATGCCGAGAGCTCCTCGAGGGTGCGGGCTAGCTCCGATGTCCTCTTCTCGACCATGCGCTCGAGGATGGCGTTGTGCTCGCGGATGCTGGCGACGAGGCGGGCGCCCTGGAGCGCTCCCCCGAGACGCTCGCGAAGGGTCTCGAAGAACAAGGGCTGGCGACCCCGCGCGGCGCAGACGATGAAGCCCAGTATCTCGTCCCGGTAGCCGAGGGGCAGGACGAGAAAGTCGGAACAGAGCTCCAGGGAGGCGGGGCCGCTGGGGACGAGAAGGGGCGGGGCGAAAGAGGCGCCCTCGAGGCTTTTATCCGTGCAGAAGAAAACTTCGGCCGCCCCATCGTTCGCGAAGAGGGAGAGACAGAAGAAGGAGCCCCGCTCGGAGAACTCGCTGTTCAAGTACTCCCTTACCGTCTTGGCGTCGAAGGAGCCGATGAGGCGGCCGGATAGCTCGTCGAATACCGACTCCTCCTCTTTGCTCACGAAAAGGGCTCGAGACGCGATTTCGTCCTGCAGGACCGAGAGGAACCTGATTATCGAACGCTCGGTGTCCCATTTTGTGGGTGCGGGCAGGTCGCGCGTCAGGCCAGGTACGAGGTCCTGCCATGCCGAGACCGGCATCCCCCGATCGTGGGCCGCGACAACCGAGTCCTCTAAGAGGGCGCGGAACTTCGCCTCGCTCTGTCCCCGGAGCGCCGTCGCGAGGGCCTCGTAACTCGACGGGTCGATGAGGATATCCCGCGCTCGCGGGATATCCTTTTTCGCTTCGCCGATCGAGAGGCATCCGCAGGAGCGCCGGGGAACTAAACTCGTGGGAAAAGTATAGCGCTTCGGCGTCGCGAATCCCCCGCACATTGTGGCGACGACGAGGCGCAGCGCCTCGGCGCCCAGCTCTTCCATCGGCTGCCGTACCGAGCATAGGGCGGGGACGCTGCTCCTCGCCCCCCAAAAGTCGTCGAATCCGGCCACCGCGACATCGTCGGGTACATGGATGCCGCAGCGCTGGAGCTCTTTCATCGCGTATAGCGCCATGTAGTCATTCGCCCCGACGAGAGCGTCGAAGTTTTCCTTCGCCTCCATCAGGCAAATAGCCGCGGCGGTGCCAGCCTCGCGGCGAAAGTCGCCGGGTATGACAAGGGAGGAGCGGAAGGGAATGCCGTGCGTCTGGAGCGAGTCGCGGTAGGCCGTAAAGCGCTCCTCGGCGTCGCTCACGCCCTCGGGCCCGCGGATGAAGGCGATCCGCGTACGCCCGTGACGCTCTATGAGGTGATCAATGAGCTCGCGCATACCGATTCGGTTCTCGGCGACGACACGGGTCAGGGCCTCGTCTTCGACGCCCACATGGACGGCAGGCAAGGAAGAGAAGGTTTCGAGAAAGAGCGCGAAACGCTCCTTGCCCGCGTTGTCAATGATCGATGGAGGAAGGACGATTATGCCATCGAGGGCGCGGGGATCGGCTAGGCCGAAGAGGCTTTTCCTTCCGCGGACTGCGGGATCGACATCGTCAATGGAGTTGTCCATATACGAAATGAGTGCGATACCAAGCTCATCAGCAGCCTTCGCCGCCCCCGACCAAACCCGAATGGCATATTCATTATAGAAGTTGTTCAAGAATAGGCCGATAGTCGTCCTTCCGCTTCCTGCCATGATACCAGTTTATGCCTGTCTGCCGAACTTCGCAAATTCGAAAGCTGACTCCGGGCGCTCGAGTACTAGCCCAACCTTAGGGGTGATATTGGCGTTGTCGTTAAGCGCTTTTTTGCGAGTTCATACCAAAATCGGAAAAAAAAGCATAAAAATGTGACGATTTTGCGATATTTATTTTTGACAGTATGATATGATCCCGACCAGAGCAAGGCTACTCAAGGAATCGTACGAAAGACTATTCCATCTTTGTGCAGGTTAAAACCAGTGCAGAGAAGAAGATACCACACCCGGTACCGTAAGTCGCTCCTGCTCTGGTTTCATTTTTCGGCATAGCCGAAAGGTGAAGCCAGCTTATCATGGATAAGCTACTATAAAGACCCGGTAAAGGCCGGGCAAAGGAAGTCCCCCATGGGCAAGAAAATTTACGTCGGAAATCTCAGTTACAACACGTACGAGGACGGTCTTCGGGCCCTGTTCCAGAACTACGGAACAGTCGCCTCGGCCAAGATCATCACGGATCGTGATTCCGGCCAGTCCAAGGGTTTCGGCTTCGTCGAGATGGGTTCGGACGATGAGGCTCGCGCCGCCATCTCCGCCCTCAACGGCCAGGATCTCGACGGTCGCGCCCTCAAGGTCAACGAGGCGATGGACAAGCCCCGCCGCGACGACAACCGCTGGTAATTGATTTTCCGCCTATAGAAGGGGCCGTTCGGGAAGCGATTCCCGGACGGCCCTTTTATTCGGAGGAGGGACTCATACCTCGCAGCTCTCTGCGAAAAGCGCTTCAAGGTACAAGGGGTATGAGTCCCTCATACAATGAATTTCCTTGCCGAGCGAACGATACCTCGCAGCTTGCTGCGAGGGCGTTCATTCGCAAGAGGTTTATTTTTCTCCCCCCATGCTGGTCGTGGTTTATGCTCTGTACTTTGCGGTGAGGCCGGCCAGGAAATTTCTGAGGAATTGGTCGCCGCAGGGTCTAAAGTTGGGATGTCCCAGTTTTCTAAAAAGGGCGGTCAGTTCCGGCTTCGAGAGCTCGACCCCCGCCAGGGACATAATGCCGATGATCTCGTCATCCTTTAATTCAAGGGCGATCCGGATGCGCTTTAGGATGTCGTTGCTAGAAAGCCGCGTTGGGTCCTGGGGCCTATTCGCTCTCGCGTCATCCTTCTTCCCTCGGCGGCTGATCACCAATCCCGCGAGGAAGCGGTCCATGATGGCATCGCCGCATTCCGCGTAGCCGGGCTCACCCTCCTTTGCGAAGATGCTCTCCAATTCCGCCTTCTCGATTCGGTAATCGGCCAGTTTGAACAGTTCGACGACCTTGAGATCGGTGATGTTGAGCGCGTATCTCAGCCTTCGCAAAACGTCGTTGTTGATCATGGAGTCTCCTGTGCCGATCGAATCGCCCAGCGCAGCTTAGCCGAGCTCGAGCGGGGATTGTCATACCGCTCCTCGCGGCTGGGATGAAGGGCCTCCGTCGAGATCGCCGAATAGAGGCCTTGTTCGCGGCCATCCCTGAACGCGGCCTCTACGCGGCGATCCTCTCCCGAATGGAAGGCGAGGATGGCGGCCCGCCCCCCCGTATTGAGGCAGGAGGGAAGGCGGGCGAGCAGCGCCTCGAGGGCGGAGAACTCCGCGTTTACCTCGATGCGAATGGCTTGAAAAGCGCGTCGGAGGATCCTCTGCATCCTTGGATCCTTAAATCCCATTTCCGGGAAGGCCGAGCAAATCGCCTCAGCGAGGTCTCTCGTAGTGACGAGCTTCCCGCGGCGAAGGCAGATCGCATGGGCGATGCCCTCGGCCTCGCCCTCGTCGGCGTTTGCGATAAGTACATCGCATAACCTTCGTTCCTGGACGCAGGCGAGGTATTCGCGGGCGGACTCGCCCCTCTCGGTATCCATGCGCATATCGAGAGGGCCATTGCGCTTGAAGCTGAAGCCACGGTCGGGATCGTCTATCTGCATGGAGGAGACGCCGAGATCGGCTAGGATGACATCGACTCCTGCGAGGCCGGCGCCGGCGAGGATCTCCGGGAGGCGCGCGAAACTGGCGTGTACGGGAATGAAGGCGTCTTCCGGGACGCCCGTCGCCGCGAGTCTCCGCTCGGTTTTGGAAAGCTCTCGCCCATCGAGGTCGAAGCCAAAAAGACGACCTCCCGGAAGGATGGCCTTTAGGATTTCCTTCGCATGCCCGCCATAGCCCAGCGTCGCATCGACCGCCGTTTCGCCGGGCCTGGGCGCGAGTAGCTCGAGGATTTCTTTGACGCAGATAGAGCGATGGCTGCCCGCGGGCGTGTCCCCTCGCGCGAGCACGCGCTCTACGTCGTCGCGGTACATTTCGGGCCATTGTTCCTTGTATTTCTCCGAGAAAGCGCGGGGATGGCTGCCTCGGTATCGCTTGCGTCGGTAGTGTCTTCCCGCGTCGTCGCTCATGCTTTCCTCAAGGCTATCGGGCTTTCGCCAGTTCCCTATCGAGGGCGTCGGCGAAGGCCTTGAGCTCGCGGCGACCCCAGCTCGAGCGGCGCTTCGATTCGGGGGCGAGGCCGAGGGCGCGCAGTTCGAGGGCTCTATCGCGCAGCGAGCGGCGCTCGCGCGCGTTATCGGCCGTGAATACGTCGCCTCGGTCGTTTAGGACCCGCAGGCCTCTCTCTGCGAGGCGCTCGGCGAGGGGAAGGTCTCTCGTTACGGCGAGGTCGCCCGCCTGGGCCGAGGCGGCCATATGGTCGTCGGCCCCGCCCTCGCCGTCCGCCACCGCCGCGCGCTCGACGCCTAGACCGAGATCGAGGGGAGGCATCCGAGCGGCCACGAAGACGGCGCGAAAACGGGCCTGCCTGAGTTCGGCGGTTGCGCTCCGGGCCTCGCGCAGGGCGCGTCGGCATATCAGCCGACGTATTTCATCTTGGAGGCTGTCGCCATCCGCCCAGATCGTCACGGCAGCTCCGGCACCGAGGCGCGGAAGATGGCGCTTCCTTCCTCGGGGCCGGAAGCGGCGATCTCGTAGTCGCATGCGTCGGCGGCGACGAAGGCGGACTCGCCGCGGCCCAAAGTCAGGGGCGTTTCGCCGGGGCAAAGGATCTCAGCCCTGCCCGACACGCAGAGCAGTATTTCGGGCCCCCGCGAGCGCCGGCTGTATCGGCGTCCCGACCCGACCGATATCCGAGATAACTCGAAGTCGGGGACGAAGGTCGGATAGGCCTCCTCGCAAGGGGCGACGATCGAGGGCAGAACGGGGAGGACCTTCTCGGGATTGAAGCTGAGCACGGATACGAGCTCCGGCAGGTCCACGAATTTAGGCGTAAGGGCGCCGCGGATCACGTTGTCGGAGTTGGCCATTATCTCGAGGCAGGTGCCCGTGAGGTGGGCATGAAGCTCGCCGGGCGCGATGAAGGCGGCCTGTCCCGGCTCGAGGACAATGTGGTTGAGGACCAGGGGCAGCATCGCGCCCACGTCCCCCGGGAATATGTCCATGATCTTAAGGGCCCATCGGAAGGCCCCCTCGCGGCCCTGCGGCGCGGTGCGTGAATCGAGAATGGCGCGTATCCCCGCCGACGCGGAGGCGAGGAGCCGCGCTCGCGCTCGCTGGTCGCATGAGATAAGCGCGTAGAAGAAAACCGACAACTCGACGCGGCTGGGGTCTCGCTCGAGGCGGTCGAGGCTTCGTTTGAACTCTCCAGGCGCGACGAGTCTCGTGTTCTCGATGATTTCGGCGACGGGTCTGAACCCGCATATGAGCTCAAAATGCGTGAGAGCGACGGCCATTTCGGGTTTGTGGTTCGAGTCCCGATAGTTCCGCTCGGCGGCATCGACGGGGATCCCGCCGAGATTCTCGCGCTCGAAACCGAGCTCGGCCTTGCGCTTGCTCGGGTGCGCCTGAATCGAGAGGGGGGTGCCCGCGGACAGGACCTTGAAGAGGAAAGGCAGGGTGCTCCCGAGTTTATCGACGACTCTCGTCCCGAGAGCTGCCTCCGGTCCGCGCTGTATGAGCTCGTCGAGTTCGATTTTCGCGCCATCGACGACAGCGGTCGAGGGGGCGCTGGGATGGGCGCCCATCCATATTTCGGCGAGGGGGCCTCCACCGGGGTTGGCTATCCCGAGGGTATCGGTTATGCCGTTCGCGCTGCCCCAAGCGTAGCGTTGGACGGGGTTCTCAAGACGGTAGATGCGCATGGCGGGAGTCTACACGATGAGGGGCGATTCAAGCAATCGAAGGCAGTGAAGGCGATGCTATCGAGGCAGTCGCTTCCCCTCACCAATCAAAAAGGAACTTGGCCAATTCCTTCGTTATCGCATCGAGTCCCTCGGCGACGAGGCGGCACTCGGGCAGGCTCTGGATGAAGAGCCCTCCGTAGCGCTTCGTCGCGATGCGCGAATCCAGTATCACTACAACGCCCCTATCCTCGGAATGCCGGATAAGGCGGCCAAAGCCTTGCTTGAGCCTGATGACCGCCTCGGGCAGGGATATCTCCATGAAGGCGTTGCCGCCTTTTTTTTCGACGGCCTCGCTGCGCGCGAGCTGAACGGGGTCGGTCGGGACGCGAAAAGGCAGCTTGCAGATGATCACGAGCTGCAAGGTCTCGCCCGGCGCGTCCACGCCCTCCCAGAAGGAGTCGGTCGCGAAGAGCACCGACCCAAAGTCATTCTTGAATGCGTCCAGGAGCTTGGAGCGCTCGTCCTCGCCTTGCCTCATCAGCGCTATGCCGAGCTCCGCCATTTTGGGTTTCGCTGCCTCGTAGGCGCTTTTCATCGCCTCGTAGGAAGTGAAAAGGACGAGGGCGTGGCCCTTGGACGCCTCGAGGAGGCGAGGCACCGCCGCATCGACGTAGCTGCGGTAGGCCGGACTCTCGGGACCGGGAGCCTCCGAATCGACGGCTAGGAGGGCGTTTGTCCTGAATGGGAAGGGTGAGGGATAGACCGCCGTCAAGGCCGTCACCGCCGAGCGCGCTAATCCGACGCGCCCCTTCCAGAAATCGAAGCTCTCGCCCACCGAGAGCGTGGCCGAAGTGCAGACGATCGCGCGGAATTTCGTGAAGACCGCCTCGTCCATCATAGTTGTGATGTCAAGGGGGGTCTGCGTATAGCGGATAAAGGTTTCGCCCTGGCTTGTCTTGCCCTTCTCCATCCAGAATACGGTCTCTGGCGCAGTGTCGTAGTCCTTGAGCTTGGCGCAGAAGGATGCGGTCTCGCCGAGCCAACGGAGGTAGAGCCTTGTCTCGTAGACGACCCTCTCCTGAGCGAGCTCCTCGGGGCCTTCGCTCAAAGCCGCGTCGAGGGCATCGCTCAGGAGTTGGGCGCAGGCGATGAGAGCGCGCTCCAGGGCGGCCATCGGCGAGAGGAGGAAATCCTGGAGGGCATGAGTCTTCTCGGTGAGCCTGTAGCTGCGCTCCGCCCGATGGCCCTGCGCGCCGCTTTGCGGCGCGCCATTCTGCGGCGACATCTCGAAGAGGCGGACGGCCTTGTTGTCGAGATCCTCCATCGCGCGCCGCGCGCCGGCTATCGCGTCCGGCAGCTTCTCGAGGGCCTCGGCGGGGAAACCGCGCAATTCGAGGAGGCGGGGGACGAGGCCGAAGGCTCGATTGCCGCGGCGGCGCGTTAGGCGCGAGAGGCGCTTGTTGACCGAGAAGCGCGTCAGCTCTTCGGAAAAGAAAGCGGTTGCGCTCGATTCGACGGCGTGGGCCTCGTCGAGGACGAGGGCGCGGAAGGCCGGGAGGACGGCCGTCGCCTCGTAGCCCGCGCCGTTCATCCGCGCCGCGAGGTCGGCGAAGAGGAGATGGTGATTGGCTACGATCACCTGGGCGTCCGAGGCATCGCGCCGGGCGCGGAGGACGAAGCAGAGCTCTCGATCCGAGCAGCGAAGGCCTAGGCAGGCCTCGGATTCGGAGCAGACACGCGACCAGAGCTGCTCTTCAGGGAAGAAAGAGAGGTCGGCGCGGTCGCCCGTGGCGGTGGCCCCCGCCCAGGCTTCGATGCGGCGCAGGGGATGTTCGTCGCCCGCGAAGATGCCCTCCTCGTCGAGGGCCTCGCGCATGCGCGTGCGGCAGAGGTAGTTGCCGCGGCCCTTCACGAGGACGGCCTTTGTTTTTTTCTTGAAGAGTTTCTGGACTATCGGTATGTCCTTGTCGATGAGCTGCTTTTGCAGGTTGATCGTCGCCGTCGAGACGACGACGCGTTCCTCGTTCTTTATCGCCCAGGCGAAGGCGGGCACGAGGTAGGCGAAAGACTTTCCGACGCCGGTTCCGGCCTCCGCCGCGAGGACGCCTCCGTCGTTCAAGGCGCTCGTCACGTCGCGCGTCAGGCGAATTTGACTCTTGCGCGGCTCGTAGCCGGGTATGAGGGCCGACAGCTTGCCGCCCTCCTCGAGGACGCCTGAAATCTCGTCCTCGTCGAGGTTCACGTAGGGCTTGCGCCTCGCTGGCTCGGCGACCACGTGCACGCGATCGACCGCGTTGTTCACGATGTACGATCCGACGCCCGACGAGCCGGCCTCCGCGGAGACGCCGACGTCGGCCTCGCTGGGCCTCAAGGTGCCCGAGGGATGGTTGTGTACGATTATGTCGCCGCGCTCGAGGTAGGCCGCGAGGGCGGGCACCGAGGATTGTGTGCCGCGCGCGGCGACGAGGACCTCCGCGACGCGGCCGTCCTTCCCGATGCGGCAGGCGGCGAAGACCTCGCCGCCGCCGTTCTCGGCTATCTCTTCGCGAAGTTGCCGCGCCGCCTCGGGCGTGAAGCGCTCCGATGCGTCCATGCTTGGCAAACTATAGCCTCATGGCGGCGTTCGGGGCAAGACAAGGCCGAGGCCGCGTCCCTATAAGGCGAATTTTATCTTGACCCTTGTCCCGCCGCGATTCTCGATGCTGAGAGCGCCGCCGAGCTGCTGGACGAGCATCCGCACTAGAGTCATTCCCATGCTATCGTTTTCGGGCGAGAGGTACTCGTCGGGGATCCCCGCGCCGTCGTCGGATATCTCTAGGCTTATCGAGCCTTTATCGAGCGTGAGCTCGACTCGGACCTCTCCTCCTTTGCCGGCAGGGTAGGCGTATTTGAGGGCGTTGGAGAGCAGCTCGTTGAGGACAAGCCCTAGGGGGACCGAGCGCTTCGTGTCCAAGAGAATGCGATCCACTCGTATCCGCAGAAAAACGCGCTCGGAATCGAGGTTGTAGGTCGAGAAGAGCGACCTCGCGAGATCCTCGATGTAGAGCGAAAGATCGACGTTCGCAAGGTCCTCGGAGAGATAGAGCCGCTCGTAGATCGCCGAGATGGAACGCACTCTCGCGATGGCGTTCGACAAGACCCTGCGGGCGCTCTCGTCGGAGCATTTCGCCTCTTCCAGGTCGAGGAGGCTGGTGACCACGCCCAGGTTGTTCTTCACGCGGTGCTGAAGCTCCTTCATGAGCATATCCTTCTCGACGATAAGGCGTTGCAGCCTTTCCTCGGCATTCTTGCGCTCGGTTATATCGAGCATGTGGGTGATGAAAAGAGAGGGCTTCCCATTCGCGTCCCTCAGGAGGGCGATGTTTACGTCTGCCCAAACGGGTCGGCCGTCCGCGTGGAGGTAGCGCTTGGCCAGGCGCGCGCTCGACTTCTCACCCGTTAGGCAGGAGCGCACGGCGTCATCGCTCGGCCCCACGTCCTCGGGGTAGGTTATGGACGAGTAGTGCGCCAAGGCCAGATCGGAGGGCAGGCGCCCGAGCATGTCCAAGAAGGCCTTGTTCACCTCGATGAGCCGCCCGTCGGGACCGGTCATGGACATGCCCACTGGCGCGAGCTCGAAGACGGCGCGGAAGCGCCTTTCGCTGTCCATGAGCGCCCGCTCCGATTTTTTCTGCTCGGTGATGTCGTGGACGATCGAGTGGAGCAGGGTTCTCCCCTCGATCTCGATCGGGCTCGAGAATACCTCGACGTCGCGCAGCTCGCCCGATGACAGCCGGTGGCTAAAGATGAAGCGGTTTTGCCGCTTGCCTTGGGCGAGGGTGATGTCGTCGCGAACGCGATCGGGGGAGGCGACATTGAGGTCGGTGATTTTCATGCTAGTCAATGCCGCGATCGGAAAACCGTAGAATTCGGCCGCCGCTAAATTCGCGTCGATGATCGCCTGCGTCTCGGGATCTATGAGGAGCTTGACCGCCGAGCTCTGTATGAAGCTTGCCCGATAGAGGCTCTCGCTCTCCCGCAGCTTCCTCTCGGTCTCTGCGCGAAGCTCCTCTTTTTTGTAGGAATCGAGGGCGAGGGAAAGGTTTAAGGCCAGTTGGGCGAGGAGGCTTATCTCCTGCTCGCCGAAATAATCGACCTCCTCCGAATAGAAGCTGAATATGCCGATGACTTTCGAGTTTTTGCCCGAGCCCGAGCGGAGGGGAAAGCTGGCCAAAGACCTATAGCCCCTCGCGAGCGCCTTCTCGCGCCAGGGAAACATACGCTCATCGAGCTCTATGTCGGTTATTATGGAAAGTCGGTTCTCTCGCATGGCCGTTCCCACAGGTCCGCGCCCTTCAGGCGAGTCGGAAATCGGTATCGAAAAGCCGTCCAGATAGCCCTCGACGGCGCCGGCGCTGGCGTAGGGCCATATGACGAGAGCGTTCTCGTCGACCATGCCGATCCAGACCATACGGAACCCGCCTCGCGTCGATGCTATCCTGCAAGCGCCTTCCATGAGCGCGTGCATATCCGTCTCTCGCACGATCAATTGCATGACTTCGCTGACCGCCGCGCGCAGGCGATTGAGATTGACGCTCTTTCCCTCGCTTGATTTCCTCTCGGATATGTCGAGGGCATGGATAATCAATCCTTGGGCGGTTTCGCCTTCGCCCCGCATTAGGGAGACGCGTTCATCGACCCACACGACCTGTCCTTGCTTGTGGATATATCTCGCGACGAAACGAATCGTGCCGCGATCGCCGTTCAAGAGGTTCCTCCATGCCTCCTCGCGCAGCGCCATATCCTCCGGATGCATGAATGACTTGAAATCGACCGAGGTCGCCTCCATCATGCTGTAGCCGAGCATGGCGCAGAAGGATTGATTCATCATCCGAAGGTCGCCCGATACGGATAGTATGGCCATGCCGACGGGCGCGTTCGCGAAGGCGGTCCTGAACCGCGACTCGCTGTCCTTGATCAGGTCCTCAGCCAGCCTTCGATCGGTTATGTCCCGCGTGATCGACAAGACGCATGTCTCGTCCTCGATCTCGACCACCCTCGCAGACATCATGCCGATGAGGGCGCTTCCGTCTTTGCGCCGGAACTCGGCCTCGAAATTCTGAACCTCGCCCGATTCCCGCAGGTTCCGGACTATCCGCTCCCTGTCAGCCGCGTAGGCCCATATGCCGAGATCCCCGGGGAGGGAAGAACGGTCGATGGCCTCCTTTCTCGAATAGCCCGACATCTCGGTAAAACCGGAGTTGGCGTCTATCAAGAGGCCGTCGGAGAGGCGAGTGATATTGACCGAGTCCGGGCTCATGCGAAAGGCTTTGAAGAACTTGTCCTCGGAAAGGGCGAGCTTTCGATTAGTCGCGATAAGCTCCTCTACGGTCACGCGAAGCTCTTCGTTGGCCGCCTCGATGGCCATGTTCTTCGCATGAATGCTCTTACGCGCCTCGAATAGGCGGAAGGCCATCCTGATCGAAGCGTCGAGGACGGTTATGCCTGTATTTTTTACCACGTAACCGTAGCAGCTGATCTCCTCGGTCGATCCGACTATCGATTTCTCAGTATGAGAAGAGAGAAAGACTATGGGGATATCGCGGCTGCTCAGGATATCCTTCGCCGCCTCCGTGCCGGACATGCCCTTGCCGAGATTGATGTCCATCAGGATGAGGTCGATGCTCTCCGCTCCCGCGGCCACGCGAGCCAAGGCCGACTCGCCGTCGAGGACGTGCTCGACGGAGTAGCCTCTTTCCCTGAGCATGAAAGCCGTACTCATGGCGAGGATGGCTTCGTCCTCGACGAGTAGGATTCTCCCCGTTCCGCTGCTCATGTCCCGCCCCCTGGCTATCCATAAGTATTGTGGATGACCGGGAGTTTTTGTAGCTAGAACGGCGAATTACTTCATTCTCGCCCCTAGGGAAGCCTCGTCTCGCCCATGAGATGGCGATCCGTTTCGCGGGCGGCGCCGCGGCCCTCGGCTATCGCCCAGACGACGAGGCTCTGGCCCCGCCTCATATCGCCGGCCGCGAAGACTGCCGGCGCGCTCGTCGCGAAGGAGCCGTAGCCGGCCTTCGCGTTGCCGCGCTCGTCGGTCTCGACGCCGAAGGCTTTGAGCAGGGCTTCTTCGGGGCCTATGAAGCCCATTGCGATGAGGACGAGGCTGGCCGGGAGCGTACGCTCGCTTCCGGCCAGTTCTTGGGGACCGAAACGGCCCTTCGCGTCCTTTTTCCACTCGACATCGACGACGACCACGCCGCATACGCGGCCTTCCTTGTCGCCGAGGAATTTTTTGGCGGTGACGAGGAACACGCGGGGATCGGCGCCGAAGAGGACGGCTGCCTCTTCTTGGCCGTAGTCGGTCTTGAAGACCTTGGGCCAGCGCGGCCAGGGATTGTCCGCGGCGCGAATCTCGGGAGGGCGGGGCATGATCTCGAGCTGAGTGACGCTTTTCGCGCCTTGGCGTATCGCGGTGCCGACGCAGTCGGTGCCGGTGTCGCCGCCGCCTATGATCACGACGTCCCGGCCCTTGGCTGGTACGAATTTACCCTCGGCTGCCGACGGCCGGTGGCAGTCGGGCTGTTGGGAGTCGAGGAGGCTCTTGGTGTTGGCCGTGAGGTATTCCATCGCAAATTGGACGCCCGCAAGCTTGCGGCCCTCGATGGGGAGGTCGCGCGGCCTCGTCGAACCGCAGGCGAGGACGATAGCGTCGTTTTGGGCGATCAGGTCCTTGGCCGAGATGGATTTGGTCCCCGCGTCATTGGCGGCGCCTCGATCGGCGCCGCGGACCTCGATGCCGGTGACGAAGCGCACACCCTCGGCGGCCATGAGGTCTACGCGGCGGGCGACGATTTTCTTATCGAGCTTCATGTTGGGAATGCCGTAGGTGAGTATGCCGCCGACCCGGTCGGCGCGCTCGTAGACGGTCACCTCGTGGCCAGCCTTGTTGAGCTGGTCGGCGCAGGCGAGGCCGGAAGGGCCGGAGCCGACGACGGCTACTTTTTTCCCCGTGCGCTTCGCGGGGAGCTCGGGCACGATCCATCCCTCTTCCCAGCCCCGGTCGATGATGCTCACCTCGTCGTTCTTTATCGCGACTACGGGCAAGGGGATGGCCCCGACCGTGCAGGCGCCTTCGCAGGGGGCGGGGCAGACTCGCCCGGTGAATTCGGCGAAATTGTTGGTGAGCCGCAGTCTGCTCAGCGCCTCTCGCCAGAGGCCTCGGTACAGCAGGTCGTTCCACTCGGGGATAAGATTGTTGATCGGGCAGCCCGAAACGGCCCCGTCGTAGATGATGCCGCCGTGGCAGAAGGGCGTGCCGCAGTCCATGCAGCGCGCGGCCTGGGTCCGGAATTCCTCTTCGGTCTTGAATGCCGTGTGGAACTCGTTCCAGTCTTTGACGCGCTCGGCAGGGGGGCGATCGGGGGGAAGGGCGCGCTCATAATCTATAAAGCCGGTAGGTTTAGCCATACACTCCTCCTAATTGCCGGATACGCGCGTCAGGTCGAGGTTGTTCTGCTCGAAGGCGGCCATGAGGGCCATCTCTCCGCCGAGCCCGTCGCGCGAGGCCTTGTCGATCGCGATGATCATGCGCTTGTAGTCGCGGGGCATCACCTTGACGAAGCGCTTGACCGTGCCCGACCATCCTGCGAGCATGCGCTTGGCCCGAGCGCTGCCGGTGGCCTTCATGTGGCGCTCTATCAGCTCCCGCAGCCGCGCTATCTCGATCGGGTCCATGAGATCCTCGAGATCCACCATCTCATGGTTTACGCGAGAGGGGAAGTTGCCGTCGGAGTCGTGGACATAGGCGATGCCGCCCGACATGCCCGCGCCGAAGTTGCGTCCCGTGCGCCCGAGTACGACGACGATACCGCCGGTCATGTACTCGCAGGCGTGGTCGCCCACGCCCTCGACGACGGCGGATAGGCCCGAATTGCGCACGCAGAAGCGTTCGCCCGCCATGCCGTAGACGTAGGCCTCGCCCGATGTGGCGCCGTAGAAGCCCACGTTGCCGATGATGATGTTCTCCTCGGGCTTGAAAGGGGACAGAGCCGAGGGGTAGACCACGATCTTGCCGCCCGAGAGTCCCTTGCCGATGTGGTCGTTCGAGTCGCCTTCGATGGTCAGCGTGACCCCGCGCGGGAGGAACGCCCCGAAGCTCTGCCCCGCCGAGCCCACGAATTTGATATTGATCGTGTCGTCGGGCAGGCCCTTCGCGCCGTAGCGTTTGGTGATCTCGGCGCCGAGGATGGTGCCGACGACGCGGTTGACGTTGTGGATAGGTATGGTGACATTGACTTTCGAGGCCCGCTCGAGGGCGCCCTTGCAGAGGCCCAGGAGAACGCGCCTGTCGAGGGAATCCTCGAGCCGGTGGTTTTGGGCCATAGTGCAATACTTGCCCCATTCGTTGGGCACTTCCGGCCTGAAGAAAATCTTGGAGTAATCGAGGTCCTTGGTCTTGGGGTTGCCCTTCGCCGCCTCCATGTCGAGGAGGTCGGTCCTTCCCACCAGGTCGACGAGCCTGCGTATACCGAGGACAGCCATGTGCTCGCGCAGGTTCTGCGCGATAAAGCGCATGAAGTTCTCTACGTGCTCGGGTTTGCCTCCGAAGTACTTGCGGAGCTCGGGGTTCTGCGTCGCGATTCCGGCCGGGCAGGTGTCGAGGTTGCAGGCGCGCATCATCACGCAGCCGAGGACGACGAGGGGCGCGGTCGCGAAGCCGAATTCCTCGGCGCCGAGGATGGCGGCTATCGCGACGTCGCGGCCGGTCATCAACTTGCCGTCGGTCTCCACGGTGATGCGCGAGCGAAGGTTGTTGAGCAGGAGGGTCTGGTGGGTCTCGGCGAGGCCTAGCTCCCAGGGCAGGCCCGCGTGCCTGAGCGAGGAGCGGGGCGAGGCGCCCGTGCCGCCGTCGTAGCCCGAGATGAGTACCACGTCTGCGCGGGCCTTGGCTACGCCGGCGGCTATCGTGCCGACGCCTACTTCCGAGACGAGCTTGACCGATATCCTCGCGTCGGGGTTCGCGCACTTGAGGTCGTGTATGAGCTCCGAAAGGTCCTCGATCGAGTAGATGTCGTGGTGGGGCGGAGGCGATATGAGGCCTACGCCCGGCGTCGACTTGCGGCATTCGGCTACCCAGGGGTAGACCTTGCGGCCGGGCAGCTGGCCGCCCTCGCCGGGCTTCGCTCCCTGCGCCATTTTAATCTGAATTTCCTTGGCGCTGACCAAGTACTCGCTCGTCACGCCGAAGCGGCCCGAGGCTACCTGCTTGATGGCGCTGCAGCGCGAGTCGCCGTTCGCGTCGGGCTTGAAGCGCGCGGGGTCTTCCCCGCCCTCGCCCGTATTGCTTTTGCCCCCGAGGCGATTCATCGCGATCGCCAACGTCTCGTGCGCTTCCTTGCTGATGGAGCCGAAGGACATGGCGCCCGTCTTGAAGCGCTTTACTATGGAGTCGACCTCTTCGACCTCTTCGATGGGGACGGCGTTCGCGCTCTTGAATTTCATGAGTCCGCGCAGAGTGCATTGCTTTGCTGACTGGTCGTCGATCAGCGCCGTATAGCGCTTGAAAACGGCGTAGTCGCCCTCTCTGCAGGAGTTCTGGAGGAGATGGACCGACTCGGGGTTGTAAAGGTGGTACTCGCCGTCCTTGCGCCATTGCCAATCGCCGCCGATGGGCAGGGTGCCAAAGTCCGGCGAGCGCTCGTCGAAGGCGGCGCCGTGGCGTTCCTCCACCTCCGCCGCGAGTTCCTCGATCCCGATGCCGCCGACGCGGGAGGGAGTGCCGGTAAAGTACTTGTCGATGATGGGGCTCGAGAGGCCCACCGCCTCGAAGATCTGGGCGCCTTGGTAGCTCTGGACCGTGGAGATGCCCATTTTAGACATGACCTTGATCACGCCCTTGGTCACGGCCTTCTTATAGCTCTTCACTCCCTTCTCGTGCGTAATGTCGGGCAGGAAGCCTGTGTTAATCATGTCGTCGATGGCCTCGAATACGAGGTAGGGGTTGATCGCCGAGACTCCGTAGCCGATCAGCATCGCGAAGTGGTGGATCTCGCGCGGCTCCCCCGACTCGAGGACGATGCACAAGCGGGTTCGCGTCTCGTTGCGGATGAGATGGTGGTGGAGGCCGGCCACCGCGAGGAGGGCGGGTATCGGGATCTTGTCCTTGGAGACGCCCCGGTCCGAGAGGATGAGGATATTGACCCCTTCCGCGAAGGCCTTGTCGGCTTGGGCGCAGACCTCGTCCATGGCCTTCTCGAGGGCCGAGCCCGCGCTGCCGATTTGATCCGCGCGGTAGATGATGGGTATCGTTACCGCCTTGAAGCCGGGCCGCGTTATGTGACGCAGCCTCTCGAGCTCGTCGTTGTCGATAAAGGGGCTCGAGAGCTTTATTTGCCGCGCCGCCTCGGGTGTCGGGTGGACGAGGTCGCCCTCAGATCCCATGAAGGTCTCGGGGCCTATGACTATCTCCTCGCGGATGGCGTCTATGGGCGGATTGGTGACCTGGGCGAAAAGCTGCTTGAAGTAGTTGTACAGGAGCTGAGGCTTGTCCGAGAGCACGGCCAAGGGAGTATCGTTGCCCATCGAGCCGATGGGATCGACGCCGTCGCGGACCATGGGGACGAGGACGAGCCTCTCGTCCTCGTAGGTGTAGCCGAAGGCCTTTTCCAGCCTGAGCACGGCCTCGTGGTCGGGCTCGGGGAGGACCGGCGGCGGCGGGAGGTCTTCGAGCCTGATCATGTGCTCGTCGAGCCACACGCGGTAGGGATGCTCAGCTGCCGCCTTTTCCTTGATCTCCTCGTCATCGATTATCCGGCCTTCCTTCGTATCGATGAGAAGCATCCGGCCGGGCTGGAGCCTTTCCTTGCGGATTATGCGGTCGGCGGGTATATCGAGGACGCCGACCTCCGAGGCGAGGATAACGGTATCGTCTAGGGTGACGTAGTAGCGTGCGGGCCGCAGGCCGTTGCGGTCGAGCACCGCGCCGACGCTCGTGCCGTCGGTGAAGGCCATCGCGGCGGGTCCGTCCCAGGGTTCGATCAGGGTCGCGTGATACTCGTAGAAGGCCTTCTTTTCGTCGCTCATCGACTCGTGGCCGGACCAGGGCTCGGGGATCATCATCATCATCGCGTGGGCTAGGGGCCTGCCGGTCAGGTAGAGGAACTCGAGGCAGTTGTCGAACATCGCCGAGTCGGAGCCGTTCGGGTTGATGATGGGCATTATGCTCGAGACGTCGGGCCCGAAGAGGTCGGTCTTGATCATGGACTCGCGGGCATGCATCCAGTTGACGTTGCCGCGCAGCGTGTTGATCTCGCCGTTGTGGATGAGGTAGCGGTATGGATGGGCGCGCTCCCAGCTCGGGAAAGTGTTCGTGCTGAAGCGCGAATGCACGACGCTAAGCGCCGATTCGAAGGAGGGGTGCGAAAGGTCCAGGTAGAAGGGCTCCACTTGCTCGGAGGTGAACATGCCCTTGTAGACGATGGTCTTGCAGGAGAGGCTCGCGAAATAGAAGTACTCGGCGGCGCTTTCGCTCATGCTCCCGGTGAATTTTTCGGCGCGCTTGCGCACGACATAGAGCTTGCGCTCGAAGGCCATGTCGTCCATGCTGAGCTCATTGGCGCCCGCTTCGCGGGCGCGCTTGCCGACGAAGACCTGGCATATGTGGGGCATCACCGAATGGGAGATGTTGCCGAGAGAAGAGACGTCTACGGGCAGGTCGCGCCAACCGAGGCAGGCGAGACCCTCCGCGAAAATCATCTTCTCGACGCGGCCCTTCGCGATCGCCCTCGACGAAGGGTTGCGGGGCATGAAGACCATGCCCACGCCGTAGTCGACCGAGTCCTTGAGCTCGATGCCGGACTCGGGGGCCACCTCGGAGAAGAAGCGGCGCGGAATCTGCGTTAATATTCCCGCTCCGTCGCCTGAGTTGCGTTCGTAGCCGGCGCCGCCTCGGTGGCTCATGTTGTTCAGTATCGTGAGCGACTGGCTGACGATCTGATGGGACTTTCGCCCCTTGATGTTGACTACAAAGCCTATCCCGCAGGAATCATGCTCGTTCCGAGGATCGTAGAGGCCCTGCTTGGGTGGAGTGCAGTCGGGCATCTGCCCGTCAATATGGTTTTGACCCATTGTCACTTCCTTATTGGGCTTTCATTCAAGGCCCAAGGCCTTGTGCGAAACTGAGGCAAGAAAACCATATTTATGCAAAAAAAGTCAAGTGATTTGCCATTAATTGCATAAATATACGAAAAACGTAAGATATAGGGCTGAAATATGCATAAATAGACAAACTACAGCTTGTTTTTATCAACTACAAACTTGCTCATTAGCCCGTTTAGCGCCTTTCTTGGCGAGACTCGCGAGGTCGATTACGAGCCCCGATTGGAACCGCGAGGCTTTTCGCTCAAGCGTTTGCGGTGTAGAGTGCCCCTCCCCGAACCGATATTGGATGGAAGGCCCTCGCGTCTCCTGGGACGTGTCGAAGGCGGGGGCGTTCTCCATATTAATGAAGGGAGCCAAGACGAAGGGGAGATGACAGTAGGCCAAAAAGCGAGCGTAAGCCTCCTTATCGCCGTACTCCTCTTCGCGGCCTTTGCCGTGGCGGCCTTCTCGGGACTCTTCGACGTAGTCGAGTCGAGTTTCCGCAGTCCCGCTTTGGTTCGGGGCATCGAGGCGTCGCTCGCGAAGATCGCCGAAGCGGAGTCGGGCTACCACGCTTCCAATATCGCGCGCTTCGGCTCGATCCTCGCGCAGGACTCGGTCCGTAGGAGCTTCCTGCCCAACCTCAGTTCCCAGGACGCCTTCGACAGGGCCAACCTCCTTGGCAAGCTCCAGGAGGAGACCGCCGGCCTAGAGGGCATACGCCTCATAGACGCGAACGGCAAGAGACTCCACTTCAGCACTATCCCCGGCGACATCCGCTCCAAGACTCAGCTCGAGACGGTCTACCGCAACTATGGAGAGAGCGGCGATGCTCCTTACGCCTCGATCGCCGCGAGCGAGGGATCGAAGGGGATCGTAGGAGTCGATCCGAGCGCCGGCCGCTTTGTCTACTCACTGCCCTTTACCGACAGTTACGGCATTTACCGGGGCAGCGCCGTCTTCCAGGTTTCCGTCGAGGCGCTGGTCTCGCTCCTGGTCAGGGACGATCTGAGCCCCGTGGGGGAGAGTGTCGTTCCCGCCGGCGAGGGAGGACTCCTGTTCCGCGTCCCCGCCGCATACCGCTCCGTACTTCCGCCTCGCGTCGCCGAACTCTGGTTATCCGGGCTGGGCGAAAAGCCCGCCACTATCGCCGCTTCAAGCGGCACGGGCGAGTCCTTCGTCCTCTTCTCCAAGAAAGTCGAAGGCGCGGGGCGCGTGGGCTACATAGTCAGCGCGGGCGATTTCGCGCTGCCCGCGGCGATGAAATGGATCCTCCTCGCGTCCTTCTTCGTGACGGCCTACTTGCTCGCCTTCCTCCTCCTCAATATCCGGCAGGATCGAATGACGGTTCTCTCCGACAGGATCAAGCGCTTCCAGATAAACCTTCTCCAGGAGTATGTCGAGAACAAGTCCGACCTCGATTTCGGCCGTTGGCGCCGCGAGCTCGAGTCTCGGCGGCCCGAGGTCAGGAAGGCTATCCGCGCGGGCCTTGGCCGCGTGCGCAAAAACCGCCAGGCCGACGTTGACGAACTTATCGACAAGAGTTGGGACGAGATACTCGCCATCCTCGGCGGCAAGGCCGATAGCGAGCGCAGTTCGATAGGCATCAAGGAGATAGAACGCCTCCTTGGAGAGGCGCTGAAAAGCGGCAGCTTCGTCCTGCCCGCCGCGACCCTTATCAGCCATGGAGAAAACGCCGCCAGACCCGCAGAGCACGCGGCGCCTTCCCAGACCGAGGCGCCGGAGGAAGTTGAGGAATTAGGAGAGGCTGAGGCCGTAGAAGAGCTTGAATCCTTAGAACCACAGTCTCCGGCGGCGGAAGAGACTGCGTCGGTGGCTGAAGATGAGCCTTTACCATCGATTTCCTTATGGTCCCCGGCGCCCGTCGCGCCGGAAACCGGAGTTGCGGGAAAATCACATTTTATAGGAAGCATAGGCCTTCAGCCAGTTTCCATACGATATGCGGAGCCCGAACCGCAGGTCGCCGCAGGCGAACTCATACAACCCAGTTCCCTGCGGCCTCCGGCGCCAGAGGCGCCGGAAGAGCTTGAGGAGCTTGAAGAGCTTGAAGAGACGGGGGAGGTCGAAGAGCTCGAGGAGCTCGAATCGGTCGATTCTAGAGCCTACAATGGTCGCTTGGCTTCGACTCAAGCCTATGAGCTGGCCAGTAATGACGATGACGATATACCGCTCATCCCCGAATCCTCGGGCTTAGAGCTCGCCGATGAAGCGGATATCTCGGATATCATTGGATTCATCGACAGCGACGACGCGGAGCGCGCAGAGGAACTCGATCTGCTCGAGGCCGAGGACGCGAATGACGACGCTATCGCTCAACATGCTGAGAATTCGGAAGGATCCGATGATAACGAGCGTCTTCCCGTCGTCGCGGTGACGCAAGAGCTTGAATCCGGGCTCGAGCCATTGGAAGAGGTAGAGTTCGAACTTCTCCTCTCGTCCATAGACCTGTCTTCGCTGGAACAGTGGGACAAAGGTCCCGCCGGCGCGGCTGAGGCGGATGCGACACGTTCCGAGGACGAAGCTCTCGCGCGTGAGCAGACATCCAATGCCGATCGGCGCCGCGCGAAGGCCGAGGCGCAACGCCTCCCTATCAGGGGCATCGACGAGACTGAGGAACTCGAGGAGTTCGAGGAACTCGAGGAACTCGAGGAGTTCGAGGAACTCGACGAACCCGAGGAGCTCGAGGAGCTCGAGGTCTATATCGAAAATGTGGCCGAGACCATGACTGTTGCCCAAGTCGGAACGGCCGATAAAGCCTTGCCCGAGGCCGCCGGCTTCGAAACCGATGATGGGACGGCATCCGACCTGGATCGCTACCTCGGGCCATGGATCGCCTATCGTCCCTTCGCCGCCTTCGAGCGTGGCCCGGCCTCCGAGGAACTTCTCGTGGTGGGCGAAGGGGAACCTTGGGCGGAAGCCGAATTTCTCGGGGAGGAAGACGAGGAATTCATCGGAGCAGACGATGGAATAATCGAGTATCGCGACGGCGTCTTCACGCTGAATACCGACCTCGCCCTCGCGGGTCCTGTCCCCTCGGACGGCATGCCCGAGAATCCGGAGATGCGAGCTCTCGTCGATTCCGTCTTGGGCACGAGCGCCGAAACCCAGTACTGATCCATTTACCAGGCTATCGACGGCTTGACCCGGGGCGCGTTCCGCGTCTAGGGTATTTCCCTATGGGTGGCCTAAAACGATTGGGAGAGGCCGTGCTTTTGGCCGCCATTGTGCTCGCGCTGTCCTTCGCGGCCGCGTGGCCGCTCTGGAGCCTCGCCACAAAGGATGCCCGCGCCTATACGATTGCCGTCGCTGTGGCAGCTGCCCTCGCTTTCGCGGTTTTTATCGCGAAGGCGCTGCGCCGACGCCGCTCGCACGCGCCGCGCGCATCCGCATGAGCCATCCCTCTCGGGCGGTCTGTCTTGCCCTAGCCCTAGCTCTCGGAGCGGCGCGGAGCGCAGGGGCGCAGGCTTATCCCGTCCTCGGCTCGCTCGGGCCTGAGGATCTAATCTATACTCAGCAGCAAGAGCAGCTGGCTCAATCGTACGCTGCGATACAAAGCGGCAAGGAGCCTCCGGATCTCGTCATCTACGCCTATTACGTGCGGCTCCCGGTGGACCTCTTCTCGTTGGCCGCCCGCCTCAACCTGCCCTACGAGACTCTCGCCACAATCAATCACCTCGACCGATCCCGCTCCTTCCTCCCCGGAGAGCGCGTCCTCGCGCCGAGCGCGCCCGGGATCTTCGCGCCCCAGGTCCCAGGCTCCGACCTGGACCTCCTCCTCTCATATCGAGGGAAGGACTCAGGCAGCCTCGTTTCAATAGCGGGGGGCGGCGCCCTTAAAGGCGGCGAGGTATCGAGACTCCGCTTCTACCCGGGCGCTAGGTTCACTCCCGAGGAGCGGGCCCTCTTTCTGGGCCTCCTATTCCGCTTTCCCCTGCCCTCGGGGATACTCAGCTCCGGATTCGGTCCGCGAGAAAGCCCGATCACGCACAACCTGAGCTTCCATCCTGGGATCGACCTCGCCGCTCCCCAGGGGACGGATGTGTACGCCGCGCGCGAGGGCGTGGTCACTGACACGGGTGTCAACGCCGTCCTTGGGCAATACATCGTGATAACGCACGACGGGAGCTGGTCCACAGTATACGGCCACCTCTCGCTTAGGCGCGTCCGATTGAACGACAAGGTCGAATCGGGTATGATCATAGGGAACGTGGGATCGACCGGCGAGTCCACCGGCCCGCACCTCCATTTCGAGGTGCGCAACCGCGGCGAGCCGCGCGATCCCGAGCTGCTCATCCCACAGGGGAAACGATGAACCGCCCGCGATTTCGCTGCGCGACAACCGCTTTCGTATGCGCCCTGGCTTCCGCGCCGGCGCTCCTCGTCTCCGCCGAGGATTTTCGCGCCCTCGTGGCGGGCGTCGCGATAGTATCCCCCGACAACGCCGAGGGCACTCGCCTCGATATGGGCTACGACGAGTCCGTGGCCGTACTAATGCCCAAAGACTCGCCCTTCGTCCAAGGCATCGAGATCGAGATTAAATCCCCGCCCGCCGTCATCGCCGCCCCGGGAGGATTCGCCTACGAGCTGTGGCGCAGGATAGATCCGGCGCCGGACATGAAGCGCTTCGCCTACAAGGGAGAACGCATCATAATGCAGCCCCTGCCGGCGCGCGCAGGGTATGCGATACAAATACCGGTCCGGCCCGACCATTCCATCAGGCCCAGCCCCTACGCGACCCTGATCCCGGCCTTGGTGGAGCAGAAGGACTTTCCCTTCCTCTTTAAGCTCGTGCCGATCTCCAAGGGAGTTTCCGCGGCCGTGGAGGCCGCGAAGTTCCAGATCAGGGTCAGGCCTCTGTTTACGGACGAGGGGGCCTTGACGCTGAGGCTCCGCTATCCAGAGGGGGCGACGGAGCGCTTTCCCGTCGTCGTAACCGTGGACGACCGAAAAGTGGACTTCTCCTCGCCCCTCCTTCTCAAGGCAGGCCAGCACAGGCTCAGTATCGCCTCCGAGGAATACAGGGACGAGAGCCGCAGCTTCGCCGTCGAACAAGGCAAGACCCTCGAGCTCGCGGTGGATCTCCAAGATACGACGCCGATCCTCATCGTAGAGGCGCCCGATTCCGCCCTCGTGACGCTCGACGGCGTCAAGATAGACCACGCGGCGCGGCCCTCGATGACCATCGAGCCAGGGGACCATAACGCCGCCTGTCGCATCGGCGACTACATGCTGACTCGTAAGTTCACCGCATACCGCGGCAAGACCTATAAGCTCGTCCTCGAGATAGACCTGCAAGTCCAGGAGGGCCAGTGACCCGCATATACTCTTGGAACGTCAACGGCATACGCGCTTCCGCCGGCAAGGGTTTTTTCGACTGGCTCGCGAAGGAGAGCCCGGACGCGCTCTGCCTCCAGGAGACGAAGGCGAGTCCCGATCAGCTCGGCGACGAATTCTTGTCCCCTTCCGACGGCCGCGGCGGTACATATCGCACATACTGGGCCTCCGCCAAGCGCCGCGGCTACTCCGGCGTAGCCCTCTTCTCCAAGCGAGAGCCGCGCTCGATCTCGTTCCTCGGAGAAGGCGCATACGATGAGGAGGGGAGGGCGCTGGTGGCGGACTTCGGCGGCTATGTCCTCGTCTCCGCCTACTTCCCCAACAGCCAGGACGCGGGCGCGAGGCTCGGCTACAAGATCGGTTTTTGCGACGCGATACTCGCGTTATGCGACGGCATCGTCGCCTCCGGCCGCCACGTCGTGGTGGCAGGCGACTACAATATCGCGCATAAGCCGATCGACCTGGCCAACCCCAAGGCCAACGAGGGCAACGCGGGCTATCTGCCCGAGGAGAGGGCCTGGATGGACAAATACCTCTCCGCCGGCTATGCGGACTCTTTTAGGCGCTTCAACGCCGAAGCGGGCCAGTATACTTGGTGGACCTATCGCGTCCCCGGCGCCCGCGAACGCAATGTCGGCTGGCGACTCGACTATCACTGCGTAGACGAGGGCCTTCTGCCCGCCGTCCTGGGCGCGGCCATACATCCCGCGGTCATGGGATCCGACCACTGCCCCGTCTCCATCGACCTGGACATATAGGAGAGCATCGATGCGAATCCGCTACAACGCGCCTACTACGCTTACCTTTACGCTTTTATCCGGCATTGTCCTTCTTCTCAATTTCACGCTTCTTCCGGGGCTCATCGCCGGTTGGTTCACCACGCCCACTCCTTTTCACTCGAACAGCTTCCAGGATTATTTTAAGCTTATCAGCTATCCCCTCGGCCACGCGAATCTCGAGCACTTTATTTCCAACTTCACTTTTATTCTCCTCCTAGGGCCCATCCTAGAGGCTACCTATGGCTCGTTCTCGATACTCTTTATGATGTTCGCGACGGCCCTCGTCACGGGCCTTCTCCAAGTATTTTTCTTTCCGAGCATCGGCCTTCTCGGGGCGAGCGGCGTCGTCTTCATGATGATCATCCTCGCCTCCTTGGTAAACTTCAGAAAGGGAGAGGTCCCGCTCTCTTTCATCTTCGTGATGCTTATCTATCTCGGCCGCGAAGTGTTCAATATGGTTGCCGCGAAAGTGACCCCCGGATCGGCCAACAACATTTCGCAGTTCGCCCACATTATCGGCGGCCTGGTCGGCTCCTTCTTCGGCTTCCTTCGGCCTACAAAGCGCATCGCGGCGCCGACGGGAGATTAGCTTAGCAGGTCCATCCGCGCGAAGACGTTGTCCAGGGCCTCGTTCCCGATGAGGATGCGCCGATAGGGCGTGCCTTCGAGCAGCGCGGCGGGTCCCGCCTCCCGTTCGAGGTAGCGCCGCGCCTTGCCTTCCTCGAACCAATAAGCGAGGCCGATGCGGCCTGCTTCGATCTCGATAGCGGTGATTCCCTTTTTTCCCACGGCGCGGCCCGAATTGAAAAGGCAGGGAAGGAGGAGGTCGCTCCCATACAGACCCTGGCTCGGTCCCGAGCGCTTCTCCTTGCGGCCCATCCTTCGGAACTCCGCTTTGAAAAGCCCGACGGTTTCGGCTATCGCGGTTCTGCGCTCTTCGTCAGCGCCGCTGTACTCGGCGCAGAGGCGTTCTATCTCGAAGCGGAGACGGTCGTATTTTGAGAGGGACTCGAAGAGGGGCCTGTGCGTATGACCGATGATCGAGACGAGGCCCGCGCCTCGGGAAAAGGCATATATGCGCCGCTCTATCCGGTATCTCCTGAGCGAGTCTTCGGCCGGGCTGCGGTTGCGTATGCCGAGCGTGTGCAGCAGGTAGCGGACGAAAGCGCCGCTAAGGTCGTTATGCTTGACGAGGAAGCCCGAGGCTTGGTGTCCGTGGAAAACGTAGATCGTCCTTTTCCCCCAGGCCAGTCTCAGGCCGGGATGCAGGGGATAGGGATAGCGCGCCTCTTCGAGGAGCTTGTCGTCGTGGTTGCCGGATATTTTGTATAGCTTGCCCTCGTGGGCGAATCGATCGAAGAGGGAGAAGACGCCCCGCCATGCGGAGCGTATCTTCGCGAGGGAGAATTTCTGCAGATCCTCGATATCCCCGTTGAGCACGAGGGTCGAGCCCTTCGCCAGGTAATGCAGTTCGAGGACCGACGCGATGAGCTTGCCGTTGCGCCGCAGATCGTCGTTCGAGGACCCGTCGCCCATATGGAGATCGCTCAGGATGACTATCCGCGACGAAGCGTCGAGGACGATCTCGGGCGAGGAACGCAGCTGGATGAGGAGTCTTTCGGAGAATTGCTCGTCGGTCATCTGAGGTAAGAATGATGGATGGGATGGGGATTGTCCATCCGCCTCTGGCGCCGGGCCGCCGCCTGGGGGTATCGTAGCGGAATGCATGGACTTTCCAGGATACCGCGTCCCGCGCTCGAGGGCTTCTGCGCGGAGGTCTTCGCCCGCCACGGACTCGAGCCGGAGGATGCGCGCGTCGCGGCCGATGTGCTCGTAACGGCCGACGCGATGGGGCTGCCTTCGCACGGAGTCGGCCGCATGCGACGCTACGTCGAGGGGCTGCGCTCGGGGCTGATGCTGCCGGGAGCCGTCGAGGAGATCGTGGCCGAGGGCCCGAGCTCGATTCTCATCGACGCCCATGGCGCCATGGGCGCCCCGGTGAGCCACAGGGCCATGAGCGCGGTCCTAAGGAAGGCCCGGCTCGCCGGCTCCGCCTTCGGCTGTGTACGCGACTCCAACCATTTCGGCATCGCGGGCTACTACGCGCGGATGGCCCTGGCCGAGGACATGATCGGCATCGCGATGACGAACACGGCCGCCCTGGGCGTCCCGACCAATGGAACGCTGGCGATGTTCGGCACTAATCCCCTGGCATTCGCGGCGCCTGCCGACGCCGAAGGCTCCTTCGTGCTGGATATGTCCACGACGGTAGTAACGCGCGGCAAGATCGAGGTCTTCGAGCGCTGCCGCGAGAGCCTCCCCCGAGGCTGGGCGGTCGATGGGCGGGGAAGGCCTGCCACCGATGCCCTGGCGACCTTGCGCGGCCTCCAGGACGGCGCGGGCGGCGGCATCCTCCCCCTTGGAGGCCTGGGTACCGCCTTCGGCGGGCACAAGGGCTACGGCCTCGCCATCATGGTCGACATCCTCTGCGCCGTCCTCGCGGGCGCGCCCTTCGGAAGCGCGATCAAGGACAGCGCTACATCCTCGGCGCGGGTGAGTCATTTCTTCGGGGCGATCCGCATCGCATCCTTCCGCGCCCCCGCCGATTTTCGCCGCGATATGGACGGGATGCTATCCTCGCTACGGTCCTGCCCTCCCGCCGAGGGCGAGGAGCGCGTGTATTACGCAGGCCTGCCGGAGCGCGAAGCCGAAGAGGAGAGCTCGAGGATCGGCGTGGCGGTTTCGGCTAACTCCCTAGCGTCGCTCATGGAGCTCGGCCGAGAGATCGGCGTCGGGCCGATTCTCTGAAAAAGGGGGCGGGAGCCCGCCTCATGGTCTATGCTAGTCCTCCGCGCTTTTGCGGTACTCATGCCGCCGGCGAGAGCCTTTATGGCCTTAAGGCCACCTTCATCGCGGCCGGGTCCTTCTCGGCCGTTTCGAAGGCCTTCGCCCAGTCGCTGAGCTTGAAGGTATGGGAAATCAGGCCCTCCGTCCTCAATAGGCCGGACCCGATACCGCCGATCACCGCGTCGTAGCACAATGCCGAAAGGTGGGACCCGAGGATTTGAATTTCTTTCGAGTCGCCGATTATGTTCCAGTCGGCCTTCACTTCGTCGGCGAATACGCCGAACTGAACGTATCGTCCGAGATTTCTGATGGCGTCCAGGCCCTGCCGCACTCCCGCTTCGCTGCCCGAGGACTCGATATAGACGTCGCAGCCTTTGCCTGCGGTTATTTTCTTGATTTCGGACACGACGTCGCAGTCTTTGGGATTTAGGACGATGTCGCAACCGTACTCTTTCCCGAGCTGCAGTCGCCTAGGCCGCAAGTCGATCCCGATGATCGTCTTGGGCAAGGAAAGCTTTACGACGTTTGCGATCGCTAGCCCGATCGCGCCTAGGCCCCCGACGACCACTACGTCGCTATGCCGGATCCCTGCCCGCTCAGCGGCGTGCATGCCGCAGGCATAGGGCTCGATCATGACGGCCTGCTCGGCAGTGAAGCTCTTGGGTATCTTGTGCAGGATGCTATTGGAATGCAGCTTGATGTATTCGGCGAAGCCGCCCTGGGCATGGGCCTTGAAGCCGTAGACCGCGGACTCTTGGCACATCCAATAGTGGCCGTCCCTGCAAAAGTCGCAGGCATTGCAGGGAACGATCTGTTCCGCCGTAATTAGGTCGCCGAGCTCGTATCCCTCGACCTCCTCGCCGACCTTGACAACTTCTCCGAAAAACTCGTGCCCGCCGGTTACGGGAGCCTCGATATACCGTGTCAGGGGCGAGGTCCCCCAAATCCGGATTCCCCCATGGAAGGCCTTGATATCTCCGGCGCAGATGCCGCAAGCCTTCACCTTAACGAGGATCTCCTTGCCGGAGACTTGGGGTACGTCCACTTCTACGAGGCGATAATCGTAGGGAGCGAAGGCCCTTAAGGCCATCATTGTCTTATTCATGTCTTCCCGTCCTCCGGAACTCTGATATGGCTTTGCCCTCCCGCCTATGGTAGGAGGGCAAAGCGATTTCTCGTCGAATAGCATTACTTGGCGTAGTTGTCCTTAAAGTAGGCTTGGGCGTTGGAGGCGTCGATCAGACTCTGGGGCATGTAGACCGTCTTGTTGACGATCTGCTTGTTCACGGCCTTTAAGGACAGGTCGATCAATTCGCGGCCGTGCAGCTTGCCGCCGCCGAGGCACACCGAGGACTTCTCGGGGTCGCCCGCCATGATGTTCGTGATTTCCTGCTCCGTCGCGTCGATCCCGAAGACGGCGAAAGTCTTGCCGTCCTTGCCGAGCTGCTTGACGCCCTCGTTGGCGCCGACGCTGCCGCCGCCGCCGATGCAGGCGATGAACTTCATGTTGGGATGGGCCTGGAGGAATATCTCCGCGTTCTTGATCCCGTCGGCGGCGGTCAAGGCAGAGTTGGTCGCCACGAGCTTCGCGTTCGGGGCGCCCTTCGCGATCGCGTCCTTGATGCCGTTGGCGCGGATGATGATCTCGGGATAGCGCGGAAGATCCATGAGTCCCCACTCCACCGTCTCGCCCTTCTTGAAGTTGCTGTTGACGAATTTGGCCGCTGCGTCGCCGCAGAGTTTGCCGACGTCGTAGGCATTGAGTACGTACTCCGCGTCGTAATTATCGAGGTGCTGGGTATACGCTACGATCTTGACCCCGGCGTCCATCGCTCGCTTCGTGACGTCCTTCAAGGTGGAGGAGTCGACCGAGCAGACGACGATCGCATCGACTTTATTCTCGACCAGGTTCTCGATCTGCGATATCTGCTTCGCGGCGCTATTCTTGGCATCGAGGTAGGTGACTTCGACGCCTTTGTCCTTTCCGTACCTTTGAGCTTCTTTGACCAGCTCGGCCCAAACCGGATTGCTCAAATCCGAGAAGGTCATTCCGATTCTGATGGTCTTGCTCGAGTCCGCGACGGCCGAAACCGGAACGGCGAAAAGAACGACTACCGCGCAAATCAGTAAGCTGACGATTCTCTTCATACACATCTCTCCTTTAGCGATTGGCTTCATGCTCGTCTGTGCCTTTGCGATTCCCTTCATGGACTTCCTTGCCTTGACGCGCCTAGATCCCCAGCTGCCTCCTTAATGATGGAATTAGACTCAATGCTTTATTGACCGCTCGCCCTTCTTGGTCTGGACGGTATCGAAAATCACCGCGAACAGCAAAACCATGCCCCTTATCACCAACTGCACGTATTCGTTGACATTCATCAGGACGAGGCCATTATCGAGGATTCCGATAATCAGCACTCCGATGAAGGTGCCGAGCATGCCGCCCTTGCCGCCGTTGATGCTGACCCCGCCCAGGACGACGGCGGTCAGCACATCCATTTCGTAGCCGGCGCCCGTCGAGGACAGGCCCGAGTTTATGCGTGACAGCATTATCACGCCGGCGATGCCGGTAAAGAGACCGCAGAGCGAGTAGACCAGGACTTGAATCGCGTGCGTGTTGACGCCGGAAAGCTTGGCCGCCTCCATATTGCTTCCGATGGCGTAGAAATAGCGGCCGAAGTACGTCTTTTTGAGTATGAAGACGCCTATCGCCACGCAGATGAGCATGATAAACAGGGCTATGGGGATGATGCCGATATTGCCCTGCCCCCAGATCGCGAAGGATTTGGGGAAGCCGAATATGGGCAGGCCTTGAGAGAGGATGTAGCTCAGGCCGTTCAGTATCATCTGCATCGCCAGGGTGACGATGATCGGCGCCAGCCCTGTCCTCGTGATGATGATGCCGTTGAGCAATCCGATCACGGTCGTCGTCAATATTCCGATGAAAACGGCGAGGACGGGGTTCATGCCCAATTTGACCATGAGCGTCGCGCAAATGACGTTTACCAAGGAGATTTGATAGCCGATCGAGAGGTCGATGCCGCCTGAGATGAGGACGAAGGTGAAGCCGACCGAGATGATCCCGAGCATGGCGATCTGCCGCGCGATATTGAAGAGATTGTTTAGCTTAAAGAAAGAATTCGTCGCTAGGCTAAAAAAGCAGATGAGCACGAGCATTACCACCGTAATGCCGAACTGCTTCGAGTTAATTATCTTCTTCATTCGATCCCGCCCCTTCCGATTTCCTCAAAATGTATTCCTGGTCGAACTCGTGTTTCTCGAGGACCCCGGTCAGCCTGCCCTTGCAGAGGACGACCATCCGGTCCGACATGCCGATCAGCTCCTCCATGTCGGAGGAGATCATGATGATGGTCTTCCCCTCGTGCACGAGGTCCACCATGATGTTATAGATTTCTTGCTTCGCGCCCACGTCGATACCCCTCGTGGGCTCGTCCAGAATGATGATTTCGGGCTCGGTGGACAGCCATTTTCCCAAGACGACCTTCTGCTGGTTGCCTCCGCTTAAGGTCTTGGTTATCTCGTTTAGGCTTTTGACCTTGATCCTGAGCTTGTCGATGTACCGATTGGCGATGCGGTCGGCCGAACTATCGGACACGATCAGGTATCTCGATACCTTCCTGAGCAAGGGCATGATGATGTTCTCTTTGACGGACAGGCCCATTACCAAGCCTTGCTGCTTGCGATCCTCGGGGATGAGGGCGATTCCGTTGCGTATCGCGTCGCCGGGCTTCTTGAGCAGCACGGCCTTTCCGTTCAGCATCACTTTCCCGCCGGTGACGGCTCGATAGCCGAAGAGGAGCTGGGCGAGCTCCGTCCTTCCCGCTCCCATCAATCCCGCTATTCCCAGGATCTCCCCTTTTTTTACGTCGAAAGAGATCTTCTTCACTCCGTTGCCGGTCAAGCCCCTAAGGGAGAGGATCGTCGCGTTCTTATTCGTCGGTCGCGGCGGATAGGCCTCGCTCAATTCCCGCCCGACCATCAACTTTATAAGTTCGTCCTTATTCGTCTCGCTCGTCCGCCTCGTCGCGACGTACTCGCCGTCCCGCATCACCGAAACCCGATCTGAGATCTGGAATATCTCCTCCAGGCGATGCGAGATATAGATGATGGTGACGCCCTCTTTCTGGAGCATGCGTATGATCCTGAACATCGCCGCGACTTCCGCGTTCGCCAGCGGCGCCGTCGGCTCGTCCATAATGAGTATTTTCGCGTTTTTGGACACGGCCTTCGCGATCTCGACTATCTGCTGATATCCGGTGCTTAGGTTTTGAACCAATGTCCTAGGGTCGATATCGACGCCTAGTTTCTCGAAGAGGCTTACCGTTATTTCATTCATCTTCGCTTGATTGCAAATCCATCCGTTCCGGATAAACTCGCCTAAGAAAATATTTTCCGCAGAGCTCATTACCGGCACCAGGGTAAATTCTTGATAAATGATGGCTATTCCCGCCTTGCGGGAAAGCGTCGGAGTCATCGCCTTATAGGACGTTCCCGCGACGACAATTTCCCCTTCGTCAGGCTGTATCGCGCCGGAGATCGCCTTTATGAGCGTCGATTTCCCTGCCCCATTCTCTCCTACGAGGGCATGGACCTCGCCGCGCTCGAAATCCAAGCTTACATTGTCCAAGGCCATGACGCCGGGATATATCTTCGTCAAGTGCCTTAGCGATAGTATCTTCTCGCCTTCCAATGAGAGCCTCCGCCCGACCCGCTGCGCAAGCAACATGATAGGCATAGGAATCGAAGACGGACAACGACACTTTTTTTAGATGATGTGCACTAGTTCAATATCCGCCGCATTTTCGTTGACAAGAGGGCAAAGCATGGTAGATTTAGGCCCTTGGCGACCTTCTGGGGAATCGATGTATAAGGTATTGATCGTAGATGACGAGGTATATGTCGCTGCGTTGATCGAAAACCTTATAGACTGGCAGCATTTCGGGATGTACATCTGCGCGAAAGCGGATAACGGAATCGCTGCCCTCGACATCATTATCGAGGAAAAACCCGACATAACTATTGTCGACGTTCGCATGCCGGGATACGACGGGATCACCTTAATGCAAAAGGCCCGCGAGCTAGGCTCGAAGTCGAAGTTCGTCGTGATCAGCGGCCACAAGAATTTCGAGTACGCCCAAAGCGCGATCAAATACGGCGTCGAAGATTACCTGCTCAAGCCGATAAAGAAAAACGACCTGGAGACTATTTTACGGGAATTGATCTCGAAGCTCGACCTCGAGAAGGCGACGCAATCGAGATTGTCCACCATGTCCGGCAAACTGATCGCTCAGCAACAGGTCCTGCGATCGCATTTCCTTAATGAAGCGAGCGCAAATAAGCTGGATTTCTCGAGCTCGAGCCTGCAGGACCTTAACGCCGCCTACGGCCTGCATTTCGAGAACGGCGTCTTCATTCTCATGCTATTGAAATTCGACTTTAGCGAAAAGCAGGTCAACAATATTTTCCTGGATGAGCTGCTCGCGAAGACAGCCCTGGAATTCGAAACGCGGCTCGGTTCGTCGTGTCGCGAATATTTGCACAAGACCATTCAGCCCAGGGTATTCTTCCTCTTGAACGCCGACGAGAAAGAAATCGACGTCCTGTACGACATTATCAGCAAGGCCTTCGCGAGCCTCAAACTTTACCTGCAGAATTTCAAAAACATCTACGCTACCCTGTCAATTAGCGATGCGGCTCTTGGAATAGCCGCCATACCGGAGCTATTATCGGAAGTCAGGAAGATCGACAAAAGCAGAATCTCCCTTGGAGTGAACAAGATACTCGATCATAAAGCCTTCCAAAAATATTCCGGCAGCTACGATCTCAAGCTGATACTGACCGAGCCTCGTCGCCTGGAATTTAAAAAAGGCGTCGTTTCCCTAAATGCCGACGCGATACTAATTTCACTTCAAGTTTTCTTCCGAGAGGCCAACCTTCAAAATCATGTAGACCCCTCCATACTATTTCTCCTCTGCGACAGGGTCTTTGAACTATTCTTCGAAAGCATTAAGGACTTGATACCGGCCTCGGTCGAGATCTCGTCCCTATACTCGAAATTGGAGACAATGCTGGATAGCTGCATAAACGGGAAAGAGCTCATGAACGCATTGTTCCTATTCATCAAGGAATCGATAGACGAGCATATCGTCAACAACTTTACCTCCGAGAACCCGATTATCCGAATTTCCAAAAAATACATCTTCGAGCATTACCGGGACGAGATATCGCTCGCGACGGTATCGAAGGTCGTAAACCTGAACCCGGTGTATTTCAGCTACCTGTTCAGGAACGCCACCGGCGTTAATTTCACGGACTATGTCAATAACATCCGTATAGAGAAGGCGAAAGAGCTCCTGCGCGATATTCGCATCAACATCTCGGAGGTCGCCTTTTTGACCGGATTCGCCAACGCGCGGCATTTATCCCGGGCATTTCGAAGGAACGTAGGGATCAACCCCTCCGATTACAGAAACCGGCATGTCTAGTCGGCCGCTCTCCTTGCGCCTGAGCACGAAGTTGCTCTCCTTTATATTGATCTTTTGCTTCCTGTTCATGCTCGGGCTGTGGGAATCGAATCAGCGCTCCATCGTTACTTTGGCCCTTTTCGCCCTGTGCTTGGCCTTCATGGTCCTGTCGGCCCTCATCCTATTTATTCCTATAAAGCGGCTAGAGAGAATTTTTAGCTCCTATCGATCGGGCGACAGCGCTCAATATTACAACGTCGCCCAAATGGACCAGGCTTTTCAGGCGATACTCTCCCGACAGGCAAATCTGCTGAAAAACGAGCACGAAGCGGAAATATTGCGAAAGGATACAGAGCTTTCGGCGCTAATCAGCCAAATCAACCCCCACTTCCTGTACAACACCTTGGATTCGATACGGGGCTATTCGATTTTGCACAACATTATCGAGATCGCCGATTTGACGGAGTCGCTCTCGATATTGTTTCGGAACGTAATCAGCAACAACAGCGAATATATTTCGCTCGAGGACGAGCTGAAGAACATCGATTGCTATATGTCGATCCAGAATTTCAGGTTCAACAATAAATTCCACCTGGTCAGCAGGATCGAGGACAAAGGTCTCTTGCAGTGCCAGATCCTCAATCTGACCTTGCAGCCCATCGTCGAGAATTCGATCACCCACGGGCTCGAGAGCAAAGTCGGCGATTGCGACATCGTCATTTCCGTCATGAAGACCGAGAAGAGGATCATCATGATGGTTTCGGACAACGGCATAGGCATTGAGTCCGAGAAAACCAACATGCTCAATGACGCCTTCATTAGCCCGCAGGATCAAAAAATCCTCTCCCATGACAATCATAACAGCATTGCCCTGCTCAATATCAACCAGCGGATCAAGCTGCTCTTCGGCGAGAATTACGGCCTTAAGGTCCTGAGCACGATCGGCGTGGGCACCGATGTCGAGATCATACTGCCGGTCATCATGGGCGGCGCGGATCATGCCTAAGGAAATTCTGCGGATGGAGGCGATCGGGGTCACTCAAGACGGCAACGAGGTCTTGAAGAACGCGTGGATGAACCTCTTCGAAGGAGAGATCCTCGGCATGCTCGGCCTAAACGATTCGGGGAAGAGCGCGATGCTCGGCGTGCTCGCGGGCTATTATCATGACTACGCGGGGAAGATATTCCTCGACGAAAACATGAGGGATATCCCAACCTGCCAAACGGCGGCCAACCAAGGCATCGTACTGATCCAGCGCGGCCTGTCCCTCTTCCCCAATCTGTCAGTGACCGAGAATATCTTCATAACGCGGGGGAAGCGCCAGAGCTTCATCATTCGCGGGAGGGCCCAAAAGGCCGAAGCCAGGAAATTACTTTCGAAAATGGGCGTCGTCGTCGATGAGACCGCGATCGTCTCGCGCTTGACCTATTATCAGAGGTTCTTGATCGAATTATGCAGAGCCGTCAACCACAAGGCGAGAATCATCGCGATCGACGGCATACTCTCCGATTTTTCGAAGAAGGAAACCGAGAAGGTTAAAACGATTTTTTCGATGCTGAGCGCCGCGGCGTTTCGATAATCCTGGCGGACCATCACCTCAAGCCGATCCTTCTATTGTGCGCCAGGGTCTTCGTGCTCAAGCTGGGAAGGACGGTCGGGACCCTGACTCAAGCCTTCTTCTCGGAGAGCGTCATTTTTTCGCAGATGATCGGCTACCAGGGCACGAAGCCCATCGCCCAAAAGGCCGAGATGCCCGCCAGCGAAGCCTCGCATACCTACTTGGAATTCAAGGATGTCTCATGCGGCAACTCGCTAAAGAAGGTATCCTTCGGCATTCGAAGCGGCGAGGCGCTGGGCATCGTCGATCTGGACGATCCTTGCGGCGCCGTCTTCTTCGATCTGCTCTCGGGAAAGGCGCAGCCGGGTACCGGGAATATCTACATCGACGGCCAGCCGCTCTGCTCTTCCGGAAAGGCGAAGAGCGCGCATATCCCAGTAGGATTCGTCATGGAGCCCTTTTTTCTCTTTCCGAACTTTACCCTCGAGGAAAACATCATCTTCCCGATCATGTCCCAAAAGAGCAAGCTCGCCGGCATCTTGGACTCCCCCGAGCTGAAATATTTGGCGTCGGAGTATATATCCTCATATATCCCCTGCGGCGGTTTCGAGAAAAAATCCTATGCCGTGAACAACATTAGCAGCTTTATCAAGAGGAAGATGAATATTTGCAGGGCACTCTCGCGAGATCCCAAATGCCTCATTTTCATAAATCCGACTCAATACATCGATTTGACATTGAAGCAAGAAATATATAGGGACATCAATTCCCTCAAGCAATTCGGCAAAAGCATCTTGGTAATATCCCCGTCCGTCGACGATTTGATCTCCGTATGCGACAGAGTAATAATACTAGGCGAGGGCCGCATAAAGGAGATCCTTCCATTCTCGAGGATCGAAACGGATAATCTGATCCGCGCGTACGGGGAATGCCTGTCCGATTTTTAATTTCCTCTTATCTGGGATTCCCGGATGAACCGCCCCGGCGAGACGGATATTAAGCCAGGATTTGGAGTAGGCCAAACAAACAGGATATGCACTATACTGAGGCCATGAGCGGCCCTGTCGATACCCCAAACCACAGCAAAAGCGCTGAAGGGATTAAATGCTTCGTTATAGACACTAACGTCCTCATCCATTATCCGGAAGCGATAATGTCTTTCCGCGACAACGAGATAGTAATCCCTCTCGAGGTGCTCGAGGAGCTCGACGGCCTCAAGGCCTATCCCGACCAGAGGGGCAAGAGCGCCCGCGAGGCGATCCGCTTCCTGGACAGCATCGCCAGGAAGGGCAACCTCAACGAGGGCGTTAGGCTCGACAACGGCTCGACCCTCAAGGTATCGCTCAAGCTTCCCGATAAGACGCCCCACGGCATCGAACTCGACAAGAACGACAACAAGATACTTCTCTGCGCCTACGCCCTTCAGGCCGAGGGCAGACGGGTTTTTTTCGTCTCGAAGGACATCAACGCGCGCGTCAAGGCGACGGCCCTCGGCCTGCGCGCGGTCGACTACGAGAAGCAGAAGGTCGACATCGCCACGCTCTACCAGGGCATGCGCGAGCTGGACGCGTCCCCTGAGTCCATCGCGCGGCTCGTCGGCACGGGCGAGCTTCCCTGGAAGGAGAGGATGTACCCCAACGAGTTCGTCCTCCTTCGCGACCGGGGCTCGGGGCAGAAAGCCCTCGCGAGGGGCGAGCCTGAGCGGGGCGCGATCCGCGCCCTCCCCGAGTGGGACGAGCCTGTCGCCGGCATATCGCCCCTGAACGACCGTCAGCGCGTCGCCTTCGAGCTCCTCCTCGACGACGATATACGGCTGGTGACACTGGTCGGCAAGGCGGGAACGGGCAAAACCCTTATCGCGATAGCGGCCGGCCTCAAGCGCGTATGCGAGGACAAGAAATACGCGCGCATGCTCGTCACGCGGCCAATAGTCCCCGTCGGCAAGGATATAGGCTACCTGCCGGGAGAGAAGTCGGCCAAGATGGCTAACTGGATGCAGCCCATCTTCGACAACCTCGAGCAGATCCTTTCCGATTACAAGAGGCCGAACGTCAAGGGCATCGACCAGCTGGTCAAGGACAGGCTGATCGAGATAGAGGCCCTTACCTACATTAGGGGAAGGAGCCTCCCGAACCAGTACATGATCGTCGACGAGGCCCAGAACCTCACGCCTCACGAGATCAAGACCATCGTGTCTCGGGCAGGGGAGGGCACCAAGGTGGTGCTCACGGGCGATCCCTACCAGATCGACAATATGTACCTCGACGCGAATTCCAACGGCCTGTCGTACCTGGTCGAGGCCTTCAAGGGCCAGAAGATATACGGCCATGTTACCCTCCAGCGCGGCGAGCGTTCGGAGCTGGCGGAGCTGGCCGCGAGCCTGCTGTGAGGCCTCGCCTATGAACTTTGTGAGGCCTCGCCTATGAACGCTGGATGGCGGCCATGAACGTACGGTTTTGTCACAACTGTCGGAGTCTTATACTCGTGGATTTCCGTTTTTGCCCCTATTGCGGCGCCTCCGCGGCCAAGGGGCCCGAACTCTCCGAGGTGCTGGCCGGAGCCTTCGATAGGATGGGGGGCGCGCGGCCGGATGTCTGGGCCGGCGCTTTCGCGAGCGCGGAGAAAAGCCTCGATCGTCTAGAGTCGGACATGGACCTCATCCTCGAAGAGCTGGAAAAGGAAGGCCGTTCCTCGCCATAATCGCCGCATCCACGGAGGAAGCGAGCATGTATGGATCGCTTAAGGGCGAGCTCGAGCGCAAGTTGGCCGACATCAGGGGCGAGGGCTTCTATAAAGACGAGCGAGTCATCTCAGGCCCCCAGGGCGCCCTCATCCGCGTGTGGGACGGTTCCGAAGTCGGGTCGGGGGCTCTCAACTTTTGCGCGAACAATTACCTGGGCCTCGCCAACGACCCTAGAGTACGGGCGGCCGCGGCGCTAGCCCTCGAGGAATGGGGCTACGGCATGGCCAGCGTTCGTTTTATCTGCGGCACTCAGGAGCTTCATAAGCGCCTCGAGCGCGCGATGGCCGATTTTCTTGGGATGGAAGACTCTCTCCTCTTCTCCTCCTGCTTCGACGCCAATGGGGCCGTCTTCGAGCCCCTCCTGGACGAGGATTGCGCCGTCATAGCCGACAGTCTCAACCATGCCTCGATCATCGACGGCATACGCTTGTGCAAGGCGAAGCGCTGGATATACAAGCACGGCGACATGCGCGATGTCGAAGAGCCGGATGCCGAGACTGGCAAGGCCGCCAAGGGCCTCGAGCGCTGCCTTAAGGAGGCCGCCGGCCGCAGGCAAAAGCTGATCGCGACCGACGGCGTGTTCTCGATGGACGGGGACATCGCCGACTTAGGCGCGATATGCGAGCTCGCCGAGAAGTACGACGCCCTCGTGATGGTCGACGACTCTCACGCCACCGGCTTCGTAGGCAGGACCGGGCGGGGTACGGCCGAGTACCGCGGAGTCGCGGGCCGCGTGGACATCATCACGACCACCTTCGGCAAGGCTCTCGGCGGAGCTTCGGGCGGCTGCATCGCCGCCCGCGAGGAAATAGTCGAATATCTGCGGCAGAAGGCGAGGCCCTACCTCTTCTCGAACAGCCTCGCTCCATCGATCGTGGGAGGAACGTTGTGCGCCCTCGAGCTGCTCTCATCATCTACGGAGCTCCGCGACGCTCTCGAGGCCAACACGCTGCGCTTTAGGGAGGGCATGACCGCCGCGGGCTTCGACCTGCGACCCGGCGTACATCCGATCTGCCCCGTCATGCTCTACGACGAGGCTCTGGCCCAGTCCATGGCCTCGTCTTTACTTAAGGAGGGAGTTTATGTGATCGGTTTCTCTTTCCCGGTAGTGCCTAAGGGCAAGGCGCGCATTCGGGTACAGCTCTCGGCCGCCCATACGAGTTCCCAGATAGACGAGGCGCTCGGCGCTTTTATTAGGGTCGGCAAGCGGCACGGACTGCTGCGATAGCCCGCGCCGAAGCGGCGTCTTTACCCTCGGCGGCATTTCTCACTATATTTAATGGTACTACAAGTTCAATAGAGGTAATGGCAATGCCCACATACGAGTACGAGTGCACATCATGCGGAAACGATTTCGACCTGTTCCAGAGCATGGCCGATGATCCGCTCAAGGTTTGCCCTACCTGCGGCAAGGCCGTACGGCGCAAGATAAGCAGGGGAACGGGCATAATTTTCAAGGGTTCGGGCTTCTACAAGAACGACAGCCGCAAATCTTCGGCGACAGCCGAAGGAGCCCCCCACGGCGAGTCGGCGGCCAAGAGCGCCGGCGACTCTTGTCCGGCCGGAGCCGGCACCGGCACAGCCGCGTCTCCTGCTCCGGCTGCGTCTTCCTCTTCAAGCGAATCTCCCAAAAAGGAAGCGACCTGAAGGGGGCGGCATGAAACGCCCGCGTTACTTCTGCGAGCACTGCGGCGCCGAAGTGCGCAAGGACGCAGCGCTGTGCCCGCGCTGTGGGCGCTTTTTCTCTTCGGTAAAATGCCCGCGATGCGGATATGTCGGCGAGGCCGACGATTTCGAGCGCGGCTGTCCCGTCTGCGGTTATGCCGAGACGGCTAATTCATCTCCCGAACCGATAAAGAGCCTGCCCGTCGAGGCGCCCCCTATACCATGGTGGGCTTTTCTCGCGGCCGCCCTCGTTATCCTGGGCCTCTCGCTCATCCTATTACGCAGCTTAAAATAGCTCGGCTAAGTCTCGACTTCGGAGAGGTCGGGTGGCATTTCGAGAGTTTCGGGTTTGGTCATGAGGCGTTGGAAAAGCGCCGCCGCGTGCGCGAAATAAATGCCCTCGGCGATGCGCTCGTCCACCGTAAACTTGACGTTTACATAGTGCTTGAGCGCTGTACCGGCGGATTTGCGCATTTCTTTCTGGAATACCCTTCCAACCACCATGAATATGCTCGAAGAGCCCCATTCGTAGAGATGGTGGTAGGGCGTATCGAGGCCTATGGAGCCTAGGTTGGCTACGTAGACCGATGTGAAAAGAGGATCGGCTTCGATCATCTTCACGGGCGCCGCGTTGAAGCGGTCGAGGAGGCGGAAGCAGAGGGTCGCCGCCGCCTTGCCCAGTGGAATGCCATGTACGAAATCGAACTCCCTGTCGTCGGGGCCGGGTACGTCGCCCCTTGCCGACTCTATGCCCGCGCTGATCTTTTCCATAGCCTGGCCTATGCAATCGCCGCTCTCGAATCGGATCTTGGCATTGCCTTCGGCGGCCGCCTCGGTAAGGACTTTCTTCACGATGAACGAAACCGATATGCCCTTGCGCTGGTAGACGGCGCGGCAGTGGACAAAACGGTTGAGCCTCGGCTTTAGGGCTATCGTGCGAACCGCGGCGGCGATGAGGACGCCGAAGAGGGAGTAGCGCTCTCCGCCGGGACCCATGCCTGTCTCCGCGGCGAGACTTGGGCCGCTTTCGGCGCCGCTTTCGTTATTCTTGCGCCGAATATAGGCCATCGCGGCCTCGACCTCTATGTCCTTTGAGAAAAAAACCGCCGCCTCGTTTCTTCGGCGGATGACATAGGGCAGAATCGCGTTGAAAGCACGCAAGTTACGGACGCGCACTCCGTCCGAGCGGTCATAGAAAAGCATGGTCCATGATATATCCATGCCGGGCCAAGAGTCAAAGCTTCGCGAAACTTGCAGGGCTTGACAAAATCGAAGATTGAATTTATATATAAACAAGTTTACAGCATAAATCAGTTTTGGGAGGAATCTATGGATCAGTCGGAATTCGAAACCCTCCTAGCCGACGTGGAAGAGCTGAAGAAGGCGGTGAGGCGCAACAATCCCTTTCTCAGGGAAGTCGTATCCAGTCGCTTTTTTGCGATGATCAGCATTCCCTTTGGACTTTTCCTAATAGCCTTTTGCGCGGGGACGCAGATTTTCATAGTCCGACGAGGATCCTTTTCCGCGGTACCGGCGGAATGGAAGATCGCAAGCACGGCGGTATTCGGGCTTTTCATCCTCGTAGGCGCTCTGCTCAAATGGATCTTCCTGGCGCGCCAGGCGCGGCGGGTCGAGGCGGGCGCCAATTTCTGGACAGTCATCCGCAGTGTTTATGGAGGCTCCTGGCTCAACCTCAACTTGCCCGCGATCCTCTGCATGGCGCTGGTGCCGGTGCTCGCGATCTTGGCCGGACATCCCTGGTATATCGTACCCGGCATAGCGATATTCTCAGCCTTTCCCTGCAACGGCATAGGCCTCATCGTGCAGCGCCCCGAGTACTTCGCGATGGGCTGGTACGTTCTGGCCGCAGGACTCCTTTCCCTCTTCTTCATGGAATCCATGCCCTTTGTCTGGTCGGCGGTCATATGGGGCGGAGGCCTTCTTGCCTTCGGCATTGTCGGTCTCGCGGTCAAGGACCGAGGCGCCCCAGTATGAGCGGCGCCGCCAAAGCGGGGGGGGAAAGTAGTGGCTCATCGGGAAAGAATCGGAATCTCGCGGCCCTGGACCTCGACAAGGTCATCCACGAGCGGGCGAGGCTTATGGTGCTGGCCTATCTCGCCTCGTCCGAAAAGGCCCAGACGGGCTTTACCGAGCTCCGGGACGAGCTGAGGATGAGCGCGGGGAACCTATCCGTGCAGTTAAGGACTTTGGAAGAGGCGGGCTACGTGCAGATAGAAAAACGCTTTGTGGAGAATAAGCCTTACACTGGAGTCACCTTGACTGTTCGCGGGCAAAAGGCGCTAACGGGCTATTTAGTCGAACTCGAAGTGATCGTGGCCTCGCTCAGGGGAAAAGGATGGTAGATATGGCGGCTCTGCATCTCGAGAATGTCACGAAGATCTATCGCAAAGGCGACAACGAAGTCAGGGCCCTCGACGGGGTGGACCTCGATATCGAGGCGGGGGAGTTCCTCACCGTCGTCGGCCCCTCCGGCTCGGGGAAAACGACCCTGCTCAACATCCTCGGCTGCCTCGACACGCCTACCGAGGGTCGGATGATCTACGATGGGCAGGAGCTGCGCTCCCTGGGCGAAAAGAGCCTCTCCGCCTACCGGAGGGACAGGATCAGCTTCGTCTTCCAGTCCTACAACCTCATTCCCGTCCTCACGGTACGCGAGAACGTCGAGCTGCCGCTCCTTATTGAGCGCAAGCTTGCCAACGGCGAGGTCCGCGCCAGGACCGACGAGATGATCGCCGCCGTGGGCCTGGCCGGCAAGGAGGGCCGCTTCCCGCGCGAGCTCTCCGGCGGCCAGGAGCAGCGCGTCGCCATCGCCCGGGCCCTTGTCAAGCGGCCCCTCGTGGTGCTGGCCGACGAGCCCTCGGCCAACCTCGACTCGCATACGGCCGAGGAGATAGTGGAGCTGATGCGCAAGATCAACGCCGAGCGCGGCACGACCTTCGTCTTCTCGACGCACGACCGCCTGGTCATGGAGCATGCCAGGCGCATTGTGACCATTCGCGACGGCCGGGTCACCGGCGACGAGAGGAAGTAGCATGGGTACTCTCTGGAAGATAGCCATTCGCAATACGATCCGGCACAAGCGTCGGACCGTCATCACGGCCGTGGTCATGATGGCCGGCATCTCGGTCTTTATCCTCTTCGATTCGATGCTGGCGGGCATGGACCGGATGGCTATCGACAACATGTCCGACTACTCCCTCTCGTCGCTCAAGGTCCGCACGCCCGCCTACGTCGATGACATCACGGGGACGCCGCTGGACAAGAGCCTGAGCGACCCCGCGAAGGCCTTGTCGGTCCTGGCCGGGAAAGGGATGGCCGCGACCGCGCGGCTGCGATTCGTCGCCAGCCTGTCCAACTACAACGACGTGATACCGGTCATAGCCGACGGCGTCGATCCCGCGACGGACGCCGCAGTCTTCAAGATCGCCTCCTCGATAGTCTCGGGCTCCTGGCTCCAATCGGCTCCCCCTATCCTGGGGGCGCCCAAGTCCGTCGTGATGGGCGCCCTCCTCGCCAAGGAGCTCGGCCTCAAAGTCGGCGATACGGTCCTCGCGTCCGTCCAGACAGTCGATGACGTGACCAACGCCGATGAGTACGCCATCGTCGGCCTAGTCCAGACCCCAAACCCGCAGGTGAACGAGTCGGGGCTCTTCATGAGCCTCGCCGACGCGCGAAGCCTCATCGTGGCGCCGTCGATGCCGGGAGGATTCGCGACCGAGATCGACGCCGCTCTGCCGCGCGCCGCGAACCTGACGGCGGCGATCGCGGAGGGCGAAAAGGCAGCCGTCTCCCTTAGGCAGGCCCTCCCGAATCTCCGCGTCGATTCCATCGGCTATCTCGCACAGGACTATCTCAGCGTCCGCAACGCCAAGGCAAAATACTCCTTCGTCCTCATATTCGTCGTCCTCTTCATCGCGGGCGTCGGCATCGTCAATACCATACTCATGTCGGTGTTCTCCCGGATCAGGGAAATAGGCGTGTTGCGCGCCTACGGGATGACGCGGCGCGAGATAACGCGGCTCTTCACATTCGAGGGCTTGGCCCTGGGCCTTTTCGGCTCCGTCCTCGGCGTGGCCCTAGGCGCGCTCTTCGACCTCTTCATGGTCGTAAAGGGGATAAACATCGAGGGCTTTTCCAGCGCGATGGGTTCACTGCCCCTCGGCGGGACGATCCACGGGGAGTGGAACCCCCGCACGATGGTCATCGGCTTCGTCTTCGGCCTCCTCGTCTCCCTGGTCGCGGCGCGGATCCCCGCGCGCAAGGCGGCTAAGCTCGAGCCGACCTCGGCCCTCAGGTTCCAGTAGGAGGATGATCTGATGAACAGCTTGGGCATGGCCTTGCGCAATCTCGGCCGAAACAAGAGGCGCAGCTTCCTCGCGATCCTGTCGGTCGCGGTCTCGATCTTCGTCGTCATTTTCGCTGACGGCTTCATCTCCGGCGTCGTCGATTCGATGATACGCAACGTAACGAAGAACGACACCGGCCATGTCAACGTCGTCACGACGGCCTACAAGGAGCGCGAGCGCTTCATGCCGGTCAACGCGGCCCTCGCCGACTCCGACGCCATCGTCGCGGCCATCCGCAAGACCCCCGGCCTAGAGGGCAAGATCGGCCAGATTGCGGCGCGCGCTCAGTTCGGCGTCGTGCTCAGCTCGGCCTCGGCGACGAAGGCTGCGCGAGGCATCGCCGGCGATCCTGAGGCCGAGCGCGGCCTCCTCATGCTCGACAAGGTCCTCCTGCCCGGAAGCGCCTATTGCGACCAGGCGGGGACGGCGATAGTCGGCAAGAAACTGGCGGACGATCTCGGCCTCAAGGTCGGCGACAGTCTCAAAGTCGTCGCCGAGAAGGCCGACTACGGGCTCGGCTTCAAGAAATTCCGCATATCCGGCCTATTCAAGACCGGGATGGATTTCTTCGACGGCTCGACTTTCCAGATAGGCCTGGACGACGCCCGCGAGCTCCTGGGCCTGGGCAAGGGCGCCTCGCAGGTGATGGTCATGCTCAAGGACTACCGCGAGGCCGACCGGGCGGCGAAGCTGATCGCGTCGAGCCTGGCCGCCGCCGGCTTCGACAAGCTGTCGGTGCGCAGCTGGACGGCGATAGGCGAGACCCCGGCACTCATCCAAATGACGAGCCAGATATACATCGTAATCGAGCTCATCATCGCCTTCCTCGGCGCCTTCATCATCGCCAATGTCATGATGATGGTGGTCCTGGAGCGCAAGCGCGAGATCGGGATCCTCAAATCTATGGGAATGGAGAACCGCCGCATCCTCGGCCTCTTCCTCGCCGAGGGCGTCATGCTCGGCCTCATCGGAGGCATCCTCGGCACCCTGCTGGGCTCGGCCCTAAATATCCTGCTCTCGGTCCATGGCATGGACTTCTCGAGCCTGACCGCGGGGACGAGCATGGCTATGGACAATATAATCCGGCCCGGCATACATCCCATGCACGTTTTCGAGCTGTTCTGCATGGGCGTGGCGATATCGGCCGTCGTCGCCTACCTCCCCTCGAGGAGCGCGGCGCGCATGGACCCTATAGAGGCGATACGCTCGGTCTGACATCAGGAGGAATGAAATGCAAGCGATCAAATTGTTATCCTTCGTCGCCGCCATCCTATTCTCGCTGCCTTCGGCCGGAGCCTGGGCCCAGACGGCCGACGAGATCCTCGCCAAGGTCGATGCCAATATGTCCTTCGCGAGCATGCGCTATACGGGGAGAATGGAGATCACTATCGGCGGCGAGACGCGATACAAGGACATGAATGCCGTCGCCAAGGGGTCGGACAAGGCCTTCGTCGAGTTCACCAATCCCGAGGACCGCGGCACGCGCTACCTCAAGCTCGCGAAGGACATGTGGATCTACTTTCCAAAAGAGCAGGACAGCGTCAAGATCTCCGGCCACCTGCTCAAGGAAGGCATGATGGGCTCGGACGTCTCCTACGAGGACGCCCTCGAGTCGAGCGACTTCAAGGCCAAGTACGGCATCTCGCTAAAGGGCAAAGAGGCCGTCGACGGCCGGGATTGCTTCGTCGTCCAGCTCGACGCGAAGGTACCCGCCGTGCTGCCGAAGGGCAGCTCGCCTGCGGCCTACGACAGGCGCGTGATGTGGATCGACGCCGAGCGCTACGTAGTCCTTAAAGAAGAGATGTACGCGAAGTCCGGCAAGCTCCTCAAGACAAGCGCGACCCTCGAAGTTCAGCGCGTGGGCAGCCGCTGGTACCCCTCGCGCACCGAGTACGTCTCGAAGCTGCGCAACAACACGAAGACGCTCTTCGCCATGAGCAAGATCGAGATGGACGTCGCACTGGATGAACGGCAGTTCACGATGTCGGCGCTCACCAAATGAGGCAGCCTCGATGCAGCTGAGGCACTCGGCCGCGGCTATCTTTCTAGCGGCGGCGCTCGCGGCAGCGGCCCAGGATTCCTCGGGCCTGGCCATGGGCGGCTCCGTCCTGGAACAGGCCTACGCGAGCTATTCCCAACCGGGCGGCCTCACTACGAGCGGCTTCGGCTACGGCTCATCGACGACCCTCGGCCTCTCCTTGGACGCGAAGGGGCAGCGCGCGCGGGCGAGCGCCTCCTTGGAGACGGCGGTCCTCGATGGGACGGCGGCTCAGGCCGCCTGGCTTTTGGCAAAGGCGGGACAGGTCCCGACGGACGAGCTCTTCGTCTATGCGAATCCGGCGCCTACGGGCGGACCCGGCCTTATGATGGCCGCCCGCATCAGGACGCTCTACGTCAAGCTGGACGCCGATTGGGCTTCGCTCATCGCCGGTCGTCAGGTGATCAACTACCAGCGAGGCGCGATATGGAGCCCGACGGATATTTTTACGCGTCTGGATCTGACTGGCCTATCTCCCGTCAGGCTGGGCAGCGACGCGCTGCGCCTCACTTTCCCTCTGGGCGCGACCAGCGGCCTCGACATCGCGGGCGTTCCCGGAACCGATCCGGCCCAGGGCAGCTATTCGGCGAGACTCTCGGGACTGGTTCTAGGCGTCGATGGCGCCCTTTCGGCCTCGCGCGACGGCTCGGGGAAGGCGAGCAATCTCGGCGTGGATTTCAAGGCCGATCTTGGGCTGGGTTTCTACGGCGACTTCACCTATGCCCTGCCTGATTCCGGCGCCTCGGGAAACTACAGGGCGGCGGGAGGGGCCGATTGGTCTTTCGGCGATTTCATCGTCGCGGCGGAGTATTACTATAACGGCGGAGGGCCCGAGGCCGACCTCCTCTTCCCGGATTCGCATAACGTCTACGGCGACATTACCTGGCGGGCGTCGGAGCTTCTCGATGTCTCGCTCTCGGTCATCTGGGACATAAGCGGAGAATCCGGCACCGGCATCCTCCTCGCCTCCCTGAGCGCCGCCCAGAACGCGACGCTCTCCGTCTACGGCAAGGCGATCTGGGGCGAAGGCGACGCGAAGATCTCCGGACAGGGCGGCGCCGCGATCGAAGTATCGTTTTAAGGATTGCATATTTTAGCTTTTCAAAATGCATAAAAATGCATGATACTCTTGACGCGGCTGTTTTGTCCGGATATCCTCGGATTATATATACGCAAAGGAGAGTTCTCGTGACCGCATTTTCAGCTTTTCCCTCCTCCCATCGCCTCCGTCGACGCTAAATATTTCCCCCACCCCCGACAGTCTCGACATCATATGCAAGTCGGTCTGACCGAGGCGTTCGCCTTTGCGCGGCGCCCGCGCTAGGCTAGAATCAAGGAGAACATCGTGAAGAAAAAAATAGCCCTCGCATATTCCGGCGGGCTCGACACTACGGTCATAGTGCCCTGGCTCAAGGAGAATTACGACTGCGAGGTCATCGCCGTCTGCGGCGACGTAGGCCAAGAATGCGACTGGGCGTCCCTCGAGAAAAGGGCGATATCCTCAGGCGCCGCGAAGCTCATCGTCAAGGACCTGAAAAAGGAATTCGTCGAGGACTACCTCTGGTCCCTAGTCAAGTCGGGTTCCTACTACGAGGGCCGATACCTCCTCGGCACCTCGGCGGCGAGGCCCCTCATCGCGAAGAGCCTCACCGAGACGGCCTTGGCCGAGGGCTGTTCCGCGATCGCCCATGGCTGCACGGGCAAGGGCAACGACCAGGTTCGCTTCGAGTTGGCCATTAAGGCTTTCGCTCCCGAAATGGAAGTCATCGCGCCATGGCGCATATGGGACATCTCGAGCCGCGAGCAGGAGATCGAGTATCTCGAGAAGAGGAATATTCCCGTGCCGATGAAAAAATCCGACTCCTACAGCCGCGACGACAACCTCTGGCACATCAGCCACGAGGGCCTCGATCTCGAGGATCCCTGGAACGAGCCCAAGCTCGAAAGCGGCATGCTCAAGATGACGACCGCGCCCTCCAAGGCTCCCGAAGCGGGCGAATACGTGACCCTCGACTTCGAGAAGGGCATACCCGTCGCCCTCAACGGCGAGAAGATGGACGGGGTTTCCTTGATCAAGGCCCTCAACGTCATCGCGGGCAGGCACGGCTGCGGCATCCTCGACATGGTGGAGAACCGCGTAGTCGGCATGAAGTCGCGCGGCGTCTACGAGACGCCGGGCGGAAGCGTCATCATGGAAGCCCACGCCAAGCTCGAGCAGATATGCCTGGACCGCAAGACTCTCGCCTTCAAGATGCAGGTGGGCCAGCGCTTCGCCGACACTCTGTACGAGGGCGAGTGGTTTTGCCCTCTCTGCGACGCGTTATGCGCCTTTATAGACTCGACTCAATCGCATGTATGCGGCACCGTCAGGCTAAAACTCTGGAAGGGCTCGATCACGAGCGCCGGGATGAAGTCGCCCTACTCGCTCTACGACGCGAGCCTGGCCAGCTTCACGACAGGGCCCCTTTTCTCGCACAAGGACTCCGAGGGTTTCATCAACCTCTTCGGCCTGCCTACCAAGGTGCGCGCCAGGCTCGAGGCGCGGATCGCCGCCGACGGCGCGGCCCTGCCCAAGGGCGCGAAGCCCGGCGAGGGCGGCTACATCGCCACGGCGGGGGACTGATACAAGCATGGCCAAACTTTGGGAGACATCAAAGGGCGGAAGCGCCCTCGACCCGGCGATAGACGAGTTTCTCTCTTCGACCGCCATCGACCAGCGCCTCCTGCCCGAGGACCTCGAGGGCTCGATAGCCCACGCGGCCATGCTCGGGGAGACGGGCATCCTGCCCAAGGCCACGGCCGACGAGCTCGCTCGAGGCCTTGCCGCCTTGGCCGTAGGAGCGGAGGAGGGCAGCCTCGCCGTGGACCCGAGCGCCGAGGACATCCACTCCTTCGTAGAGGCCGAGCTCACCGCGCGCATGGGCGATGTGGGCCGCAGCCTTCACGCGGGACGCAGCCGCAACGACCAGGTCGCCCTCGATCTGAGGCTTTGGCTGCGCAAAGCCTCCCGCGCGGCGCGCGGCGCCCTTCTCGACGCGATCGATGCCTTGTGCGCTCTCGCCTCCGATAATACGCTCACTCTCATGCCCGGCTACACGCATATGCAGAGGGCCCAGCCTGTCACTTTCGCCCACCACCTCCTCGCCTGGTGCGCCGCCCTCGAGCGCGACTACGGCCGCTTCGAGGACGCCGACGCCCGCGCCGACGAGAGCCCGCTGGGCGCCTGCGCCTTGGCCGGCACCGGTCTTCCGATCGACCGCGAGGCCACCGCGGCTGCCCTAGGCTTCTCGCGGCCCTCGCGCAACTCTATGGACGCCGTCGCCGACCGAGACGCCTGCGTCGAATTCGCTTCGGCCGCCGCGACTCTCCTCATGCACTTTTCGCGCTACTGCGAGGAAATAGTCCTCTGGGCCTCGGCCGAGTTCGCCTTCGTCGCCGTCGACCAGTCCTGCTCCACCGGCTCCTCGGTGATGCCGCAAAAGCGCAACCCCGACCCCGCGGAGCTGATTCGAGGCAAGTCGGGCCGCGCCTTCGGCGACCTCATCGCCTTGCTTGTCATGCAAAAGGGCCTGCCCCTCGCATACGACCGCGATCTTCAAGAGGATAAGGACTTAGTCTTCGACGCCGGGGATACCGCCAGCTCCTGCGCGCGCGCTTTCGCGCGCCTCGTCCAGGCCCTCGAGCCCAAGGCGGAGCGCATGCGCGAGGCTGCCGAGGACGGATGCCTCTGGGCAGCCGACGCCGCCGAGTTCCTCGTGCTTCGAGGAGTGCCATTCCGCACAGCCTATGTGGCCGGCCGCAAGCTGGTAGAGGCGCGCGCCGCGGCCGCCGGCCCCGCGAGGCTCGGCCGCTCTCCGGCGGTAGGGGCCGTCATCGCCGACCTCGGGGCCGAAGGCCTCGGGGCTCTGCACGAGGCCTGGAAGGGGGTCGATCCCGGCGAGCTCGCCCGCTACCTGGCCCTCGACGCCTGCATCGCGCGCCGCGACCTAGTCGGCGGGCCCGCTCCCGAGCGCGCCCGTAGGGAGATCGAACGCCTGTGCGCATTCGTCGCGGGAAAGCGGACGACGTTAAAGTAGCGGCAGCGCCGGCGCTGAGCCGCCGAAACCGTGAAGGAGGCGCCGCCCGCGGGGGAGAGAGACAGGCTGTGATATTCTCATGCTCATGTTCGATTGCGTAATCCTCGCGGCGGGCGCTTCCTCGCGCATGCGGGCGCCCGAGGGCGGCCCCGCCCTAAAGCCTCTCATGCCCTTCGCGCTCTCCACCATGATCGAGACGGCGGTCGCCGCGGCCTTGGGAGCCGGATGCCGCGCCTTTATCGTCGTCGGCAATCGAGCTTCGGAGGTGGCCGCGCCCTTCGAGGCCGAGTCCTACCGCGGGCCGCGCGACGAAGGGCGGCTCCTCGTCGTAGCGAACCCGCGCTGGGAGGAGGGCCTTCTGGGCTCTATCCAGTCGGCCCTGCCTTTCCTGGCGGGCGAGGCCTTCTTCCTCGCCCACGCCGATATGCCCTTCGTCGCGAGCGAGGCGTATCGAGCCCTCGCGAAGGCCTTCGGCCCGACGACGGCGATCGTCGCCTCGCACGGCGGGGTCCGCGGCCACCCCGTTCTCCTGCCCACGGCCTGGATACCCGAAATTCTCGCGCTCGATATCAAAGGCAGGCTGAGGGACTATATCGCGGGCAAGCCGATATTCCTCGTCGAGACGGGGCCGGGAGCCTTGCGCGATATCGATACTCCAGAAGAATATAATGATGCAATGGAGGGACCATGAGATGGCTAGCTTCCTTCGCGCTCCTATTCTTGTGCTCGTCGGCGCTCTCCTGGGCGCAGCTCTCGTCCTCGCCCTCGACAGGACCGCTTCCGGGAGCATCGGGCAGCGCCTCGCCCTCGCCGAGCGCGACCTGGGAGAAACTCGACGATCTCTTGAGTCGGCTCGAGAGCTCGGCCGAGGACTCGAGCGAGGACTCGAGGCGTCTCAAGGCCTCGCTCGAGGATGCGCGCTCGAGATTGACCGAGCTATCGACTCGGCTGAGCGAGTCGGCGACTCGAGCAAGCGAATTGTCGTCCTCGCTCGCGCTGTGCGAGAGGTCGCTGGAGCTCTCCGAGGCCTCGCTCAAGCAGGCCCGAGCGGCGGCCTCTCGCCGTGACGCGGAGCTTTGGATCTGGCGGGGCGCCGCCGCCTTGGGCATCGTCACGGGGGCCGTCGGTCTAGGCTTCGGTCTCGCGCATGCGGCGCACTAGCCGCCGCGCCCATGCTATACTGTCATCGTGCGGATCCGTACTAAATTCCTGGCCCTCGTCCTCCTCGTAGCCGGCGGCTTCCTCTTGGTCACGATCCTCTCGATCCGGACCTATCAGCAGATCGCCTCCATGCGAGGGGCCATAGACGGGGGCGTACGCCTCATCGCCCAAGCGCGGCGAGCCCACGGTCTGATGACGGACCTGGTGTTCGACCTCTTCTCCCCGCGCCTGTATTCCTCGCTCCAGGGAATAATACTAGCGCCGACGAGCATCTCCACGCAGAAGGAATGGAACCAAGCCGTCGAGGAATTCCGGGGGGCCTATTTTCTCTTCATGGGGGATCCAGTCCTGCGCGGCCTCCTCGCGGACGAGGAGCTCCGCAGCGCCTACGAAGTCGCCGATACGATGAGCGACCGCGCTTTCAAGGAACTTGCCGGTCTCGAGGCCGACTTCACCTTGCTGCGCGATAAGTACATGGGCACCGAGGAGCTCTACAGCAGGCTCCAACTCTCGAAGGACGAGTCCCTCTACGCTGTCTTCGACCACGTCCGAGCGGCCTCCTTCTATCTCGGCAATATTTTCGAGAGCTACCTAGACCGCTTCGTCGGTGTCCTCGAGCAAAGCGCCGTCATGGCCGAGCGGCGCGCCCTTGTCGCCTATGGCATCGTAAGCGCCTTTGTCACCGCCTTCGCGGTCGCGGGAGTCCTGACGACGACTCGTTCCATATTGGCCAATATCGGGCTCGTCGATAGCGCGGTTGAGCGCATGTCCGAGGGCGATTTCTCGTCGCGCGTCGCTCCCTTCGGGCATGACGAGCTCGGCCTCCTCGCCGAGAGGGTCAACCTCTTCGCCGCGCGGCTCAAGGCCAACGTCGACTCCTTAAGTTCCATACTCGGCGACGTGAACGCGGCCGTCCCCGAGGCGCCTGACCTCGACCGCATACTCGCCATCGTCGTCGATGCCCTCCTCCGGGACGGAGGCGCGGAGTGCGCGGCGGTCTGCCTCCTCAAGGGCGGCTCCGTGTCCCGGCACGCGTGGTCGGGCTTCTCCCCGGTCGCCCAGTGGGGGCTTCTGGTCCGCGCCTGCCTCGTCGAGGGGCATGACGGATCGCCGGAGTCCGCGCTCTTGCTGCGCCCCCTCGTCATCCGCGACGCGTCGACCGCGCGGGGCCTCGCTTCATTCGGCCTCGATCCCTCGCTCAAATCCGTCCTCGCCTTGCCTCTCTCCGCGAGCCGCCGTCTCGAGGGGATATGCGTGTTCGGGAGGCGAAGCCGCGTCTTTACCGACCTCGAGCTGGCTCAGCTCGAGTCCTTCTCGGATTACGCGTCCCAAGTGATAGAAAACGCCATAGCCAACGCATCGCTTCGAGCGAGGGACGATGCCGAATACCGCGCCCTCCAGGCCCAGATACAGCCCCATTTCCTGTACAACCTGCTCAACGGCCTCGTGGCCCTCAACAGGATGGGCGAGAGGTCGGCCCTCGAGTCCTCCCTCCACGCGCTCAAGGATATGCTTCGCTATACGATCGAGCACGGCCAGAGAGCCACGGTGGAGGAGGAATTCGCCTTTCTCGAGCTCTATTGCCGACTCCAAAAGCTGCGCTTCGAGGAGCGTTTCTCATACGAGTTCGCCCTCGAGGCGGATGCGGCCCCTCTCCCCATACCTAAGCTTCTCGTCCAACCCCTTCTCGAGAACGCGGTGATACACGGGATCGAGCCCGGGATCGGGCCCGGCCGGGCTCGGGTATCCGCGAGGATCGTCGAGGGAAGGCTGCTTCTGACGGTCGAGGACGACGGAGTCGGCTGCGAAATCGCCTCCATCAACGAGCACAGACGCATCGGCATCGGCAACGTTCGGGAGCGCCTGGCTCTGCTGTATTCCTCCGCATCCCTCGAACTCGAGGGATCGCCGGGCGGGGGCTTCCGCGCGCGCATTTCGATACCCCTCGCCGAGCTCGAAAACGCGAAAAACGTACATGAATCGTCTAACGCGCATGACGGAATCGTCCTATGATGTTCCTGGTGGCCGACGACGAGAGGCCCGCGCGCTTTGTCCTGCGTTCCCTCCTCGAAGAGCTCGGCTATCCGCCTGAAGCGATAGAAGAGGCGGCGGGCGGCGCGGAGCTTGTAGAGAAAGCGCGCGAACGCCGTCCCGACTGCGTCTTCGCGGATATCCGTATGCCCGGAATGGACGGCCTCTCCGCTATCAAGGCTGCCTCCCCCGACACCCCCCTCACTCGCTGGGTTATCGTCTCGAGCCACGCCGAGTTCGAATACGCTCGAAGCGCGCTCCGCCTCGGCGTTACCGAATACCTCCTCAAGCCCGTCAGGGCCGAGGAGCTCGCCGCTTGCCTGGGTCGCTTGGGCCTCCTGCCTGGGTCCCCGGAGGACGACGCCATACTCGGTCCCGTCATAGATTATCTCAGGCGCAACTTCAACGCCGACGTATCGGTGGCCGATGCGGCCGCGCTGGCGGGCTTGAGCCCCAATTACCTGTCCGCCCTCTTCCACCGCAAGACGGGGAGTACGATCAGCGATTTCCTCGGCCGGCTTAGGGTCGAGGAGGCGGGGAGGCTCATCCGCGAGGGATCTTCGGTGGCCGCGGCCGCCGCGGCGGTCGGCTATGCCGACGCCCGGCACTTCGCGCGCAAGTTCAAGTCCATCACCGGCTCTCTTCCCTCCGACCTTAAAGCGTAGAAACGCGTCACCTTCTGCGTAGAATAGGCCCGTATCGCGTTCCGGGAAACAAGGGTAGCCTGATTCATCGTAGTATCCCCAAGGAGGACCTTTATGAAGCAGGCCACCGGAAGAATCGTTTCTCTGATCGCCGCCGTTGCGCTCGTCGCCGTCGGCGCTCTCGTCCTAGGCTCCTGCGCCCCCGCGGCGCCCAAGGTCTCCAAGATCGCCATCGTCGTAAAGAGCCTCGGCAACGGCTTCTTCGACGCGGTTCGCGACGGCGGCCAGGAAGCGGCCAAGGAGCTGGGCAACACCGAAATCATCTATCAGGGCCCCTCCACCCCGACGGCGGAAGGCCAGATCGAGATCATCGATTCCCTTATCGCCCAGAAGGTCCAGGGCATCGCCATCTCGGCTAACGACCGCGACGCCCTCATCCCCATCACCAAGAAGGCGATGAGCAAGGGCATCAAGGTTATTTCCTTCGATTCGGGCATCAGCAAGGACGGCCGCATGGTCGACCTCGTTCCTTCCGTCACCGATCTCATCGGCAAGCAGCAGGTCGAGCTCGTCAGCGGCCTCGTCGGGGGCGAGGGCGAGATAGCCATTCTCTCCGCGACCAGCCAGGCCACCAACCAGAACGCCTGGATCGATGTCATGAAGGCCGAGCTGGCCTCCAACCCGGCCTACGCGAAGCTCAAGCTCGTGGCGACCGTCTACGGCGACGATCTCGCCGATAAGTCCTACCGCGAGGCCGTCGGCCTTTTCGAGGCCCATCCGAAGCTAAAGGGCATCATTGCCCCGACCACAGTCGGCATCGCCGCGGCCGGAAAGGCCATCACGGATAAGAAGCTCATCGGCAAGGTCCAGCTCACCGGCCTCGGCCTGCCCTCCGAGATGAAGTTCTATGTCGATAACGGCGCCTGCCAGAAATTCGCGCTCTGGAACCCGATCGATCTCGGCTACACTTCCGTCCAGATCGTCAATGCCCTGATCAAGAAGCAGGTCACCGGCAAAGACGGCGACGTGGTCAAGGCCGGCCGCATGGGCGACATCAAGATCGGCGCTGACGGCGGCGCGGTCATGGGCGTGCCCTTCGTCTTCGATAAGACCACGATCGAGAAATTCTCGAAGATGTTCTAATAGGCTTATGGCCTTGTTTCCGTGAACGCGGGCGGCGCGCGATGCCGGCGCCGCCCGTTTTTTTCGATGTGCAGGAGCGATCAGCAGTGGGACAGACTATTCTCGAGATGCGAGGGATAAGTAAATTCTTCCCCGGCATCAAGGCGCTGGAGGAAGTGGACTTCTCTATGCGCTCGGGCGAGGTGCATGCCCTCATCGGCGAGAACGGCGCGGGCAAGTCGACGCTCGTAAAAGTGCTCACCGGGGTGTATAGGGCGACGGCCGGCTCCGTACGTTTTGCGGGCGAGGATGTCGATTTCCGCAGCCCGATCGACGCGCGCGCCGCCGGCATCGCGGTCATCCACCAGGAAGCCTCGATGTTCCCCGACCTTACCGTCGCCGAGAATATCTTCTCGGGGCATCTGCTCAAGGGCAAGGCGCGCTTCCTCGATTGGCGCGGGATGCGAGAAAAGGCGCGCGCCCTCCTCGACAGGGTAGAGCTCCAGGTGTCGATAGACTCCCTCGTCCGCGAGCTTTCGGTGGCCGAGCGCCACCTCGTCGGCATAGCCCGCGCCCTTTCCGAGGACGCCTCCCTTGTCATCATGGACGAGCCGACGAGCGCCTTGTCGCTGCGGGAGACGGAAGATCTCTTTAAGATCATCCGAGCGCTCCGCGACGAAGGCAGGTCCATACTCTTCATATCCCATAAGTTCGACGAGCTCTTCGCCATCGCGGACAGGTACACGGTGCTCCGCGACGGGCGCTACGTCGGCGAGGGATCCATGAAGGACACCGACGTCGATGCGATCATAAGGATGATGTCGGGCCGCGACGTCGAGCATATGTACCCCAAGCGCGAGGCGAAAGCCGGCGAGGAAATCCTCTCGGTAGTAGGCTTCTCTCGCGCCGGTTTCTACCGAGACGTCTCCTTCTCGCTGCGCAAGGGCGAGATCCTGGGTATGTTCGGCCTCGTCGGCGCCGGACGCTCCGACGTCATACGCTCCCTCGTCGGCCTCGAGCCGCGGGACTCCGGTCTAGTCCGCCTGAACGGCGCCGAAGTCCGCATCCGCGGCCCCCGCGATGCCCTGCGCCTCGGGATAGCCCACGTCCCCGAGGACCGCCAGGGGCAGGGCCTCATCCTCGAGATGAGCATCGGCGACAACATCACTTTGCCCCAGGTCGCCTCTCTCGCCAAGGGGCCCTTCCTGAACGGCGATGCCGAAGACGAGGTGACGCGGACCTACGGCGCGCTGATGGAGATCAGGGCCGCCGGCTGGGGCGAGAACGCCAAAAACCTCTCGGGCGGCAACCAGCAGAAGGTAGTCCTCGCGAAATGGCTGGCTACCCAACCCTCCATCCTCATCCTCGACGAACCCACAAAGGGCATCGATGTCGGCACTAAAGCCGCCGTCCACGCCTTCATTTCGGAGCTGGCCTCCAAGGGGATGTCGATACTCATGATCTCGTCGGAGCTCCCCGAGATACTCGGGATGTCGGACCGCATCGTCGTCATGTACGAGGGGCGCGTCACCGCGGTATGCGACACTCGCGATGTGGACGAGTCGGCGATACTGCGGGCCGCGACCGGAGTCGGCTCTGGGATCGGGAGGGCATCCTGATGAAGCGACTATTCAAACGCAAGGAGATGACCGTCGTCATCTCCCTCATGGCGCTCTGCCTTCTCGTGTCCTTGCGCGCCCCGGGCTTTCTAGCGCCCAAGAACATCGACTCCATCCTTAACGACACCTGCGCTCTCATCATAGTCGCCCTCGGCCAGTTCATGGTCATCCTCATCGGCGGCATCGACCTCTCGGTAGCCTCCACGATGGCCTTCACCGGCATGGCCACCGCCTTGATCAACCAGTACAACCCCGGAATACCGGCCTGGCTGCTGCTGCCCGCGGGCGCCGCGATAGGAGCCGTCCTTGGCATGGCGACCGGCTCCCTCGTCGCCTATGGCGGTCTACCGCCCATCATCGCGTCGATAGCCACGATGAGCGTGTACCGCGGCATCGTCTTCGTAATGAACAAGGGGGCGTGGGTGACACCGCACGAGATGACCGCCGATTATCTCGCCATCCCGAGCGCCCCTTTCCTCGGCGTTTCGAGCATGATCTGGATAACCGTCGCGGTTATTGCGGCCGCGGCGGTTTTCATGCGTCTGACTTCGTCGGGGCGGGAAGTCTACGCTTTCGGCGGCAACAAAACCGCGGCGCTCTTCGCGGGGGTGAGCGAGCGTAAGGTCGAGATGGTCGTCTTCACGATCTCCGGCCTTCTCGCGGGCTTAGTCGGCGTTCTCTGGGTATCGCGCTACGGGATGGCGCACAGCGAGACGGCCGCGGGCTTCGAGCTCCAGACCGTCGCGGCATGCGTTCTAGGCGGCGTAAGCATGGCGGGGGGCTCGGGCACAGTCCTCGGGGTCCTAATAGGCGCTCTTTTCTTCGGCGCCATAAACAACGCGCTGACCGTCGTCAATTTCTCGCCTTTTTATCAGATGGCGATCCAGGGCTTCGTCATCCTCTTCGCGATCGTCTCCAATACCCTGATAGACCGGAAAAACCAGATGAGGCTCGTCGCGCGGAGAAAAATATGAGCGCGCCCGACAAAAACAATGCCGATGGCGCGGACCTCGGCGACGTCAGCCAAGGCGTAGCCTTGGTTGACGAGAGCAGGCTCATTCAAGGACGGCTCGGGCGAGGGGCTCGGTTTCTCGGCTTTTTCCTGACTTGGGAGTCCCTGCTCTTCATTTTATTCCTGGCCGTCATGGTACTGAACTCCTTCCTTTCGCCGGTATTTCTCGACCCGACTAACCTCCTCGACGCGTCCTTCAACTTCACCGAGAAGGCGATCATCGCGATGCCCATGATTTTCGTGATCATCTGCGGCGACATCGACATCTCCGTAGCGTCCATCATCGCGCTGTCCAGCCTCTTCATGGGCATGGCGGGCCAGGCCGGCGCCGCGACGCCGACCCTCGTCTGCATCGGCCTCGTCGTAGGCCTCCTCGCCGGCTTCTTCAACGGCCTGCTCATAACGCGGCTCGACATCCCCGCGATCGCCGTCACTATCGGCTCGATGTCTCTCTTTCGAGGCATCGCGAATGCCGTGCTCGGCGACAAGGCTTACACGAAGTATCCCTCCGACTTCGGTTTTCTCGGCCAGGGATACGCGATAGGCGGCGTCGTTCCCTTCCAGCTTCTGGTCCTCGTCGCGGTCGCTGGCGCAGCCGCCCTCGTGCTCAACCGCACCGTGGTGGGCCGCTACGTCTACGCTATCGGCAACAACAAGACGGCGGCCAAGTTCACCGGCGTGCCCGTAGAAAATGTCAGGCTCGGGATATTCGCCGTCACGGGTCTCCTCTCGGGCCTCGCCGCCGTTTTCCTCACTTCGCGCATTGGCTCCACGAGGCCTAATATCGCGTCGGGCTGGGAGCTCGACATCATTACGACCGTCGTTCTCGGCGGGGTCGCGATCGCGGGAGGGAAGGGCAACGTCGCGGGCGTCATAATCGCTATCTTCCTCCTCGGCTTCATGAAGTTCGGCATGGGCGTGATCAACGTGCCCGGAAAGGTAATGAACATCGTCACGGGGGTCCTTCTCGTCGTGGCCATCCTCCTGCCCCGCGCAGTCGAGGCGGCGCGGAAAAAGGCCCTCCTTAACAGAATCGTTCCGTAAGAGCATCGCTCGGTCAAAAGGAGAGAGAAATGTCCGAAACGCGAATTGAACGGGCCTACGCCATGGCCAAAGAGCGCTGCGCCGAGCTCGGCGTCGATACGGAAGCCGCGATCGCGGCAGCCGATAAAGTGCCTCTGTCGATACATTGCTGGCAGGGCGACGACGTCGGGGGCTTCGAGCGCGAGGGCGCCACCCTCTCGGGCGGCGGAATCCAGACGACCGGCAACTATCCCGGCAAGGCGCGCAACCCAGCGGAGCTCCGCTCCGACCTCGAGGAAGTCCTGCGCGACGTTCCCGGCGTCAAGCGCGTCAACCTGCACGCGAGCTACGGCGAATTCGGAGGCAAGGCGGTCGATCGCGACGCGATCGAGAGCGCCCATTTCTCTGGCTGGATCGATTGGGCCAAAGCGAAAGGCCTCCGCCTCGATTTCAACGCGACCCTTTTTTCCCATCCTCTGGCCAACGACGGATTTACGCTCTCGCACCGCGACGCGAAAGTCCGCGCCTTCTGGATCGAGCATACGAAGCGCGCTCGCCGCATCGCCGCCGCGATGGGGAAGGCCCAAGGCGATCCTTGCGCCCATAATCTCTGGATACCCGACGGCGCCAAGGACAGTCCCGTAGACAAGGCCGGATACCGCGAGCGCCTCCTCGAATCGCTGGACGCCATCTACGCCGAGGTCCTGGCGAAGCGAGAGATCGAGGACGCCATCGAGGGCAAGCTTTTCGGCATCGGATCGGAGGCCTTCGTCGTAGGTTCCAACGACTTCTACTTAGGTTACGCGGCGACGCGCAAAATATTCCTCACCCTCGACATGGGCCACTATCACCCCACCGAGAGCGTCGCCGATAAGCTGAGCTCCGTCCTGCCATTCGTGCCCGGCGTCCTCCTCCACGTCAGCCGCAGCGTGCGCTGGGACTCCGACCATGTCGTCACGCTCACCGACGAGCTGGCCGATCTCTGCCGCGAGCTCGTCCGCTCGGGGTCGCTATCCCGCGTGCGCGTGGGCCTCGACTTCTTCGACGCCTCCATCAACCGCGTCGGCGCATGGGCTATCGGCGCACGCTCGGCCCGCAAAGCCCTCCTCGCGGCCTTCCTAGAGCCGCGCGCGGCCCTCCTTGCCGCGGATGCCTCCTCCGACGGCTTCGCCCGCCTCGCCCTTCTCGAGGAAGCCAAGTCTCTTCCCTGGAGCGCCGTATGGGACGAGTACTGCAGGCGTACCGGCGCGCCCATAGACTCCGCGCTTATCGCGTCGGTGCACGCGTACGAGCGCGGCGTTCTATCGAAGAGGGGCTGAAAAGAATGGCCAAGCTCGATGCCCTCGTGGCCCTCTCCCGCCGCTACGGCTCGAACCCCGACTGGGTCTTGGCGGGCGGCGGCAATACCTCGTTTAAGGAAAAAGGCTCGCTTTTCGTAAAGGCTTCGGGTACATCGCTCGGCTCGATTACCGATGCCGGGTTCTGCCGCATCGACAGGGCTAAGCTCGACGCGATGTGGAAGACTCCTTATCCTGAAGAAAGCGAGGCCCGAGAGGCGGCCGCTTTGGCCGATCTCATGGCCGCGCGATGCGCCGGCGAGACCAAGCGCCCCTCGGTGGAGACCCTCATGCATGGCCTCTTCCCCCAGGCCTATGTCGTCCACAGCCATCCGGCTGCCGTCAATGGCCTCACCTGCGGCCGCGAGGGGAAGGCCGCCTTCGACAGGCTATTCGCCGAGGAGGGCATCTGGGTGCCCTTTGTCGATCCTGGCTATATCCTCGCCAAGACCGTCAGAAACGCTCTCGAGGACTTCCGTGCGAGAAAAGGCCTAGTGCCGGCAATGCTGTTCATGCAAAATCACGGTCTCCTCGTGGCGGGCGAGGGCCCCGCGGAGGTGGAAGCGATCTCGTCGAGCGTTATGGCGAAAGTTATGGCCGAGCTCGCGCGTACGCCCGACCTTTCAGCCCGGCCCGCTGATGCTCGAACTCTCGCCGAAGCTGTCGCCATCCTCTCTCGCCTAGGAGGAGATGGGGCTTGCATCCGCTATCGCGCCGACGCCGAGACCCTTGCTCGGGCATCTTCGAGCGAGGCCTTTTACCCCCTTTCGTCAGCCTTCACGCCTGACCACATCGTCTACGCGGGCCATGAGTTTCTCCTAGCCGGCGGAGGGGTTAAGGGTATCGCGGGCGCGTGGGAGCTCTTCGTCTCCCGAAACGGCGTCTCGCCGAGGATCGTCCTCGTTCCCGATCTGGGCGCCTTCTCCGTCGCGAAGGGCGAAGCCGCCGCAGATGCGGCCATCCTCCTCTATACGGACGCCTGTAAAGTAGCCGTCTACGCGGAGAGTTTTGGGGGCGCCCTCCATATGACTAAAGAAAAGATCGACTTTATCCGCAATTGGGAAGTCGAGAAATATAGATCCTCCGTGAATGTAGGGAAATAGTGTCGGTCCTGAGGAGGCGGTTATGCAGCGAGTCGCGTTCAAGATGCAGTTAAAGGCCGGATTCGAGGCCGAATACCGGAGGAGGCACGACGAGATATGGCCAGAGCTGTCCAAGACCCTGAAGGAAGCGGGCATATCGGATTACTCTATTTTTCTCGATCCCGAGACACTGATACTTTTCGGAGTGCAGAAGCTGGCGTCCGGCTCCACTTCCGACAAGCTGCCCGGGAAGGCGATCATGCGCAAGTGGTGGGACTATATGAAAGAGCTCATGGACACGAATCCGGACGGTTCGCCGGTTGCTAAGGAGCTCGTAGAAGTATTCCATCTCGATTAAGGCCACAGTCTCGTATTTTTATCGGTAATTTTGGAATATGGAAAAGATAAGGCGCCGAACTACTTGGCAAATCTTTCTCTATGTGCTTACCTTATCCCAATTTCTGCTTTTTAGCGGAAACGATGCATATCTATACTAATCGAGGTTCTATATGATCGGATCGCACAGTGCAGGTCGCAAGCGGAACAGCCGCCGCAACCTCGCGGTGGCTCTCGTCGTCCTCCTCGGCCTGACGGTTTTCGTCGCCTTCCTAGGCGCCCAGACCACCACGCCGACGGGCGAGACCACCTTTAAACCCTTCGCCTTTCTTGATCTCAGCTCCAACTTCACGAGCGTCGAGCGCGTGGCTCTTTTCGTCGTCCTCGGCATAGCCGTGGCCGGCCTCCTCTACGCGCTCATCCTCGTAGGCCAGGTCCGCAAGGCCGACCAGGGCACGAAGAAGATGCAGGAGATCGCCCAAGCCGTGCGCGAGGGGGCCAACGCCTACCTCGGCGCCCAGTTCAAGAAGATCGCCCCACTCATTGTGGTCATCGCGGTCATATTGTACTTTACCGCCTCCAGCCCGGACCCCTGGTTCCATTGGGGCCGCTCGCTCTGCTTCATCTTCGGCGCGGCCTTCTCCTGGACTGTCGGCTTCGTCGGCATGCGCCTCGCCACGCAGGGCAACCTCCGCGTAGCGGCCGCCGCCCGCCACAGCTACGGCGATGCCCTCCAGCTCGGCTACCGCACCGGCACCATCACAGGCATGCTCACCGACGGCCTCGGCCTCCTCGGCGGCACGCTGATCTTCATGGCCTTCGGAGAGTCGGCCTACGAGGCCCTCCTCGGCTTCGGCTTCGGCGGTACCCTCCTCGCGCTCTTCATGCGCGTAGGCGGCGGCATTTACACCAAGGCCGCTGACGTCGGCGCCGACCTCGTCGGCAAGATCGAGAAAGACATCCCCGAAGACGATCCCCGCAACGCGGCGACCATCGCGGACAACGTCGGCGACAACGTCGGCGACTGCGCCGGCATGGCCGCGGACATCTTCGAGTCCTATGAAGTCACGATAGTCGCGGCCATGATCCTCGGCCTCGCGACCTTCGGCCACATCGGAGTCATGTTCCCCCTCCTGGTGCGCGGCATCGGCGTCCTCGGCTCGATCATCTCCACCTACACTGTGCGCGCCAAGGCCGACGACACTTCCGACGTCGCCCTCAAGAACGTGCACCGCGGCTTCTGGATCGGCTCCGTGATCTCCATCGTGGGCTTCACGGTCCTCGGCTTCTTTTATCTCCGCCCGACGGTTCTCGATCCGGGCGCCTCGAACTGGTGGGCAAACTTCGGCGTCGCCGGACTCGACCTCCGCCCCGCCCTCACCTGCTTCATCGGCGTCATGCTCGCAGTGGTCCTCAACAAGATCACCAGCTACTACACGCACACCACCCACGCGCCGGTCAAGAGCCTCACCAAGGCCTGCCAGACCGGTCACGCTACCAACATCATCCAGGGACTCGCGGTCGGTTACGAATCCACAGTCGTAAACATCATCGTAATCGCGATCGCTATCGCGATCTCCGTGTTCCTCTACTCAGGCTCCAACGCCCTCTACGTCGCCTATGGCGTGGCCATGACTGGCATCGGCATGCTTACCCTCACGGGCAATACGATCTCGATGGACGTCTTCGGCCCCGTAGCCGACAACGCCAACGGCATCGGCGAGATGGGCTACGACAAGGCCGAGATGGAGAAGGAGAAGCCCGGCTCGTACAAGCGCGCCAGGCAGATCCTCGCCGACCTCGACGCGGTAGGCAACACCACCAAGGCCGAGACCAAGGGCATTGCGGTGGGTTCCGCCGTCATCGCAGCGGTGTCCCTCTTCTCCTCCTTCATCGCGGTCCTCGCGATGGGCAGCGAGGCCCTTATCGGCAAGATGAACATGGCGCAGTACGCCGACATCGCCAGCAAGCTCTCCGTCGCCACGCCGATCGTCATCATCGGCATACTCATCGGCGGCTCCGTGCCCTGGCTCTTCAGCTCCATGCTGCTGCGCGCCGTCGGCCGAGCCGCCTACCTCATCGTCAAGGAATGCCGAATGCAGTTCCTCGACAAGGAAATCTGGGCCGGCACCAAGAAGCCGGATTACGCCCGCGTCGTCGCGATTTGCACCGAGACCGCCCAAGGCGAGCTCATCGGCCCGGCGCTTCTGTCCATCCTCGCGCCCATCCTCGTAGGCTTCCTTCTCGGGCCCTTCGCCCTGGGCGGATTCCTCATGGGCGCGGTCGTCTCCGGTCAGCTCCTCGCGGTCTTCCAGTCCAACGCCGGCGGCGCCTGGGACAACGCCAAGAAGTCCATCGAGGACGGCCTATACGGCGGCAAGGGTTCCGAGGCCCACAAGGCCGCGGTCACCGGCGACACGGTAGGCGATCCCCTCAAGGACACTGCCGGCCCCGCCATCAACCCGCTGCTCAAGGTCATGAACATGGTCAGCCTTCTGGTCCTGGTGCTCGTTCTCAAGTTCGGCGTTACAAAGACCGAGCAGAGCGTCCCCTACGGCTGGATCGCCGGCCTCGTCATCGGTCTCGGTTGCATCGTCGCCATCTTCTGGGCGGTCGCCAAGTCCAAGAAAGAGAGCCCCGAGATGATCGAGGCCGAGAAGATGCTCGAGGCGAAAGCCAACGAGCTCAATGCGGGCGCCAAGGCGTAAAGCTATTTCCCGCGTTTTCATGAGACGGGGCCCGAGAGGGCTCCGTCTTTTTTTAGGCTTCGTTTTTCGGCATACTGTCAATTCGATTCGACGCTTGCTTTTATTGGAAAGCGCGGTAGAATAGACAAGAATAAATCACAGAAGGGAGCGTAGAAGCATGAAAGCCATTCGTATCGGAATCGTCGTTCTAGTCTCGGCACTCGTCCTCGCATCCTGCGCGAGCGTGGCCGAAGGGGTCGTTTCCAGCGCCATGAACGGCGCCGCTTCCGGGGCAAGCTCCGGCACTGTCGCCGCGGCTGCCCCCGCTGTCGTCGATTTCCAGTCCGGCGAGGTTCTTTGCTCGGCGGACTCCGGCATGATGTCCGAAGCGAACTACTACACAGCCAAAATACTCGCACCGGCCAGTCCCTCCACCAAGAATCAAGCCCAGGTGGTATTCATCGCCGATGGCAAGAAGTCTTGGGTGAATTATGTCGTCAACAGCAGGAAGGCCAGCAAGGCCGACTTCACCGTCGGCGCCACGGTGTTCTACTTGAAGGGCTGGGATTACGACGTCATCTCGGGAGACGATTATCGCAAGCAGGGTTGGGCGCTTGGCAATATAACTTCGACCGACGATCTCTTCAAGAATCGCGTCGAGATCGACGGCAGTTCCTACGTGATTGCCTACATTCGCGTTCCGACCGATCCTATCAAGTAAAGAACTAGTCTTTTAAATAAAGGCTGACCCCCGGGAAGTGAACACTTTCCGGGGGTCAGTTTATCTAGGGAGAGGGTAGCAAGTGATCACAGGGGAAGTGTTTATACGGCTTTACGTTACTATACATAGAAACAAAAATGGAGGGCATTAAGATTGCGTTAAAATATAGGCCATTAGCCGATGATACGTCGCAAAGGAGGGATGGCGTCCTTGGCAGAACCGATCCATCCCGATAGGATCGCCGGATCATCCGGGAGGGCAGGTGAGCGACGATAAGGATTCCGATGGGACGACTTTCTCCCAACGCCTCAGGCTAAAAGTTTTCGGTTCGGCGCGAGACATTCGCGATCCGAACATTTTTCACAAAATAGCGCTGATTCCTTTTTTCGCATGGATCGGACTTGGCGCGGACGGTCTCTCGTCCTCTGCCTATGGTCCGGAAGAGGCCTTTCGCAACCTAGGCGCCCACACCTGGATGGCCGTCTTCCTCGGTCTTGCCACGGCCTTTACGGTCTTCATCATCGCCTATACCTATACGAAGATAATCGAGCGCTTTCCCCACGGCGGCGGCGGTTACATCGTCGCGACGAAGACGCTTGGCGAGAAAGCCGGCCTCGTCTCCGGTAGCGCCCTCGTCGTCGATTACATTCTCACCATCACCGTATCTATCGTTTCATGCTCGGACGCTCTTTTCAGCTATCTCCCGATCGCGTGGCAGCCCTATAAAATTTGGGTAACCGGCGTCCTCATCGGGTTCATGGTGCTGCTCAATATCCGCGGCGCCAAGGAATCCATTACCGCCTTGGCTCCGATCTTCATAGTCTTCCTGGTTACCCACGCGATACTCCTCGTATACGGCTTCGCGAGCAGGGCGGGGGCGGCGACGGAGATCGCGCGGAACATCGGAACCGGTTTCGGATCCGATATCAAAGGCATCGGCTTCCTCGGCATGGCCCTCATATTTTTCCGCGCCTATTCGCTCGGCGGCGGCACCTATACCGGCATCGAGGCGGTGTCGAACGGCATGCAGATCATGCGCGAGCCCAAGGTCAAGAACGGCAAGAAGACGATGGCCTACCTCGCTTTCTCGCTCGCGATCACCGCCGCGGGCCTCCTCGTCTGCTACCTCCTCGTGAAAATCTCTCCCCAGGATGGGCGGACCCTCAACGCCACGCTCGCCGACGCCCTCTACGGCGGATTCGGCGGGGCGGGGAAGGCCCTCGCCTTTGTGACCATACTTTCGGAGGGCGCCCTTCTCCTCGTAGCCTCTCAGGCGGGCTTCATCGACGCGCCGCGAGTCATGGCCAACATGGCGGTCGATTCTTGGATGCCTCGCCGCTTCGCGAACTTTTCGGGCCGGCTGACGATGCGAAACGGGATCGTCATGATCGGCGCTGCGGCTCTCGTGCTCCTGGTCTACACGAAAGGGTCGATCTCGGCTCTGGTGGGCATGTACTCGATAAATGTCTTCCTTACTTTCTCGCTTTCCGAGTTCGGCATGGTCAAGCATTTCCTCCAGCACAGGAAGGACGAGAAGATTCCCCTGCGAAGCATCGCCATACAGGTGGTCGGTTTTGTCCTCTGCGCCCTCATACTTTGTTTGACGATCTTCGAGAAATTCACCGAAGGAGGATGGCTGACTCTGGTCATTACCGGCCTTCTCATCTTTCTATGCATGGCGGTGAGGCGCCACTATCTTCGCGTCGGCCAGGCGCTCAAGAAACTCGATTCGCTCCTGGCGGTGGTCGACATGGAAGAGGGAAGAAGCGATGTCGTCCAGATCGATCGCGAGGCGCCAACCGCGATCCAGCTCGTGTCCGGATACAACGGCATCGGTGTCCACTCCTTCCTCCAAATCTGCTCGGCCTTCCCGGGCCATTACAAAAACTTCGTATTCCTTTCCGTCGGGATAATAGACCAGGCGATGTTCAAGGACGGCGAAAGCGTGTCGGAGCTCCTTACGGATGTCGATGCCTCCCTGCGGCGCTACGTGAGCCTTGCGCAGAAATACGGCTACGCCGCCGAGGCGCACAGCAGCGTGGGCACCAACGTCGTGGACACGGCGACGGAGCTCTGCAGCGCCCTCCACAAGGACTTCCCAAGATCGACAATCTTCTCGGGCAACCTCGTCTTCTCTCGCGAGAGCTTTGTCCACCGCATATTGCACAATGAGACGGCCTTTGCCGTCCAGCGCCGGCTCCAGTGGGAAGGCATAACGAACGTGGTGATGCCAATACGCGTCAGATAGCCCTGATAAATAAAAAAGGCCGTCCGAAGACGGCCTTGAACCCTGTTGCCCCTCTTTAGTTAGTTGGGGTAGGTGAAGTCCTCATCGCCGGTATGGGTTACGGTGACCGCCGCCGCTCCCGTCGCGTTCA